>Ga0209632_10001286_pt1 | contig 25521 bp, 19 predicted proteins | sample COG_10_FD_184754 | JGI IMG/M metagenome (GOLD analysis project Ga0209632, IMG submission 184754) | Pelagic Microbial community sample from North Sea - COGITO 998_met_10 (SPAdes) (version 2) | ecosystem: Environmental > Aquatic > Marine > Neritic zone/Coastal water | place: Helgoland, sampling... | reverse complement strand
ATCAATATGTTTCTCAATGATCAATGTAAGAACGCTATGAACCTATCCGATTTCATCGAACGCATTGAGATCAGTCACGACGACCTAGAAAACAATGCTCAATTGGGATTTGTGAACGGTATGACAAAGATATTAATGGATAATCTACGTCAGTTAACATTACATGAACGCCCAATACATTGTACGGATGTCAAACGTGAGACGCTTTATATCAAAGATGAAAATGTATGGGAAAAAGAACGTTCCAATGAAAAGCTAGAAAATGCTATACAAGAAGTCTCTAGGAAAAGTCTCCAATCCCTAATAGATTGGAAAAAAACGAATCCTGAATATGATAATTTGGATTCAGATTTTTCTAAAAGATGTATTCATATACAACAAAATTCCTCGGCCATTTGCGAAAAATCTTTGAAGTATCCAAAGATTATTCATAATATTGCGAAAGAAAATACAATAGTTAAACATTAAACCATTGAATATTACATTCGAACTGGCTCATAATGACCACCGCTCCATGTGATTTTGATCGTTTTATCTATTTTTTCATGTAAAGGAATGAATACAATTTCATTATTATCTTTTACACGATTACGTATATTGATTACAATCACTTTCATATTCCATATATTACATGCGGCTTGTATTTCGATAGCTCCTCCCCAAGTAGAAGGTTTCCTCATATTACCAATATAATTATTTACACATTCCATTTTAATAACTTGATTTGTTTCTATTCCTTCTATAATTGGTTTATCTTGTTCTAAATAATCACAAATAGTATTACGAATAGTCTGCGAAGGTATTTGTAAGAAGAAATTCATACTGTTGAATAAACAACTCATTTTGTATATTAATGATATTTATCATAGAATGAAATGACAAACAAAAATTGATTATTTTGTTTATCAATAATGTATGTTATATTTTCATATATACATTATGGATAGAATTGAGCGTCACAAGAAGACCAAGTCGAAAAATGGTAAATATGTGTATTCGAGTAAGTACATTCGGCAACAGGAAACCTTACAACAGAAATCACAATCTCAAAATTACCAAGTGAAAAAAGACAAATAATATAAAGAAGCTTCGCTATATTATTGTAGTGTTATGTATGGCTGGTATTCCAAAAAACAATTCGAAAATAGGTTCAATCACATCGCACACGAAAATATGAAACATGCCCATATTTACTATAAAGACATGAATGACAATATTGTAGAAGTCACAGAGGTGACAATAACCCCACAATATGGTTCTTTATTTGACGACGCAGTGAGTATAGGAAAATTAAAGTCATGGTATATGGCTACTGATAAGTCAATAAATATGATTGGCGATGGTGAATCTAATACCCCCTAGGCATTTACAATCATATCGCTTTTGTACGGGATCGAAAAAATTAATGCGTATAGATAATATAGCAATTCAAATACGAAGAACTCGATGGCGGAAATCACAAATGGGTATGCGCCTAAAACTACGGCCAGAAATAATTTCATGTAAATCGTAAATTTCGCGGACTTGTATAGAAACCAGAGAACCACAACTGCTAAAATATAATATATAACAAACAACATATTGAAATAATATTTGGCATTGGTGATTTTTTGCCCTTCATAATAATTCTTTTTGTCATCTGTCGAATATTTATCTTTGATTTTGCGTAGCTGATATTGTAATGTAACATTTTGTTTATTAACCAATTCCTCGCTTGTAGTAGTCATATATATACATAATATACATTTTTTTATGTATTATGTATAATTAAGGAGCTCGTTTATTAAGTCTAACATAAGGTTTGAATGGTTCAACTGTTGCGGCGGGTTCGGCATCCACGTCGACTTGATCATCCTCTACACACATGTTTAAATCTGCATCATATGATGTACCTTCATTACAACATTCATCTCCAATACATGTATTTAACAAGTCCATTAGACTGCCCGTTTCTCTCTTTCTCTCTAGTTCAGCAATGGCGGCAGCACTATCGTCAATGAATGGAGGCGGGGGGTCGATTTTATTAAAATTCATTTTGTCTCTACTCTCGATATTAACCAGTACTAATACAACTAAGAAAATCGAAATGCCGATAACAAAGATGTACAATGTATACCGCAGGAATTCGGGTAAAATATTAAACAATTTATATTCGTAGCTCATAAGAACGAGGAAAACGCATACAAAAATGATTATATATAAAATTTTATTCCATTCATTATATTTGGCTACATATGAAGTATTGATATTTATCATTCGTTTTTGTCCAGTTGTCGCATCCTGTATATCTTGTTGTTCTTTTACTAGACGTGAATTCTCAGTTTGTAATATATCGAATATGTCACCTTGTTTCAATAGAATATCGTTGATATTACTGTCGGATTGTGCGAAAGCGGAGTCTAGGTTCTTCAATCGTTCGTTTAATTCCACAACTTGTGATTGAACGTTGCTGATATTTTGCTTTCCAGTTGGAATACGGTCCAAATCTAAGACATATTGTTTTTGTAGATTTATTAAAGACTGTAAATCTAAAGCATTCGATTGTGTTCCATTTGTATCACTCATATATATATTTATACAATAAATTTTATTGTATAAATCATTGTTATTTGAATCCACATCAATATTTATTCTCTCATTAAAATAATACTTGTAATTAGCACGGTAGCGGCGGTTAAAGTGGCCACAGTGTATAGACTGTTTTCATATACCGCGATTTCTTTTGTATCATTTTCGCGAGCGTCCATCATGGTAGTTTGCGGCCTAGCTGAATAAAATTTCTTTGTGAATTTACTTGGAATTTGTTTTGTTATTCTTTGTAAATCCTTCTTTTTAACATTGACTCCTAAATCGTCATACTGATTGTCTATCTGTGTTTCCATGACGCCGACTTGTTGTTGACTTTCATTGAATTGTGCCGCACGCGTGGCGGCGATGTGATCGAGTTCATCTACTAAACATTGGGAAGTACCACAAGTACCATCAAATCCCTCGGTTCCTTTGTAATTGGCAAAATTTTCTTGTATTGTATTACATTGAAGCCATCCAGGGCGACTAGTATATGGGGTACCGCTGCTAAAGAAACCGTTGGCAGAATTAATATAATCGCTGATTTCATTGTAACTAGTATCACCGCATATGCCGATTTTGTTGACATTATCGTCTACTGGTGCGTTATATAAGGTAGTGTAATCAGATATATTATTGACGGATACAGGTAAAACTTGAGATTGATTATGGCAATCTGGATCCGCGCCATTGACAGTATAAGTTCTCATATTTACACTAGATGAAGAAATATATTGTGGGTCGGGATTGATATTTGTCGTTAAAGGATTAGGATTGGATGAGGCATCTCTTAGACATTTTTGACCACCCGTACTGGTATTAATATGGAAGAAATGCTGACAATTACCCGCATCATTACATCTTTTTGCGCATTGTTCAATATTTGATACATCGAAATAGAAATAACTAGGGTTGGCCATGTTACTAGATAAATTGGCAAAATTAAGATCGGCATTACATGGGCCCGATTGTGAACCGCATATAACTGGATATTTTCCAGCAATTGTATTTACGGAGCCATCTATCAATATTTGACTGTTTGCAACAGGTAAAAAAAGTTTAAGATCTTTTGTACCCGTCGTAGTATGATGATGTGTTGATACAATTTGACCCGCTAATGGATTTGTGGTCGGTCTATGTAAATAAAAATATTGTGTGGCATTGCTTGAATATACGGCACGATGTACATTGGATGTATAATCAACACCATCTTGTGTATCAAAGGCGGGAATACAGTAATATATACATAAATCCGTGTCTTCGAATGTAAATTTAAATTTACCATTATCTGAACGAATCGATTTGCGTGCTTTGAGTGGTTCTTCAAGACTGACTATTTCATTTGTTAAAATATCACCGTTATTGAGAGTGGAATATATGTTAATAGGATCATTTTTCCAATTATGATTCACCATTATGTCATCGAATGATAGTCCTAAACTAGAAAGATCAGCATTTAAATCTTCTCGTAAAGATCGCGAAGCAACAAGTCCAGTCCCGCTTTTAGTAGTCAAAGTGGCATCATCTTCTAATGTGAGTGTATAATTACAGTTTTGATCTTCTATACATAATTGATTTGCATTAAGCGCAGGTGCGATTGGGTATGTGGAGGTTTCCGCATTGTAATCATAAGAGATCACGAATTGACCAGTCTCGTCTACATATAATTGTTTATTTGTCACATCATCACCAGTAAGGTCTATATCGTATTTATAATGTATAATTAATTGTTTATTCAATTGTGCTTGCGCGACTATGTTTGGCAGTAAAGGAGTATACGTAGTTTCATAATTTCCATCTAATTCATGAACTTCGAAAGTTTCGTTATTGGATGCGATTGTACTATTATTTACAAGTAATTGGATTTGCTGAGTCAAATCAACATCGCCTTTATACGTTACAATGTTCGGCATTTCAACTTGATATGTTGGAGTAGGATCAATATATGTCTGTGTTGTGATATTCGCGGCATTTAATGTATCATCTGCTTTTATTCGAGTTATAAATCGAGGCCTATGAGTTACTGCAAACATATTCCAATCGATAAATTCTTTGATTTGATGAAAGTTATCAGTTGTGTGTCTCCATTTGCTATATCTTTTCCCCCATCTTTGTACTTGTAAATCTACGGTCCCAGGTGAAGAGTATAACTCTAAAGTATATACATTTTGAAGGTTACCGTGAAACCCAACCAATCTCCGCCAACTACCACCGCCATCTATTAGTTTATCGTCACCATTGGTTTCATAAACCTCGCCATTTATTATTGCTTTTGCTTTACATCCCTGTGATGTTGTTAATTTGAAACAAGCAGTAAAAAACCCTTGACTATTATTGACCTTTCCTTCATCCAACCCATTAATAAATCCAGTTGCCCTGATAGATTTAGTACTAGTGTAGCTTAAATTTGTACTAACGTCCGACCAAGGTATTCTGGTTCCATAACCAGTTGGGATATTACTAGGAGTTTTCGGAGGTTGATACCAATCAGGATTTCCATTTGAATTTCCTTCAAACTCTTCAAACAAAAATCCATTTGTTACTCCTTGCCCCCAAGGTAACTCACCATCAATTGGGTAATCAACTATATCAGGATTTGGTGTGGTCCATTCATACTTAACGGTATTATTATCAACAATAATTCGCGGGTCGGTATGGTTACGTGTTTCATAACTGGGTTCATTAATACGAATATCACCCTTTCCCCAAGTCGCATTTACTACTGTTATTTTTCCTCCTACAGGACATTTTATTTGTAATGGTGTACCGTCGCCAGCGCTTTCCGCATAAATATAACTTTCGTATGTAATCGGTGTGGGAATGATTAGTTTTTTATACAAAATGGGTTGATTTGCCTTCAATGCTTTAATATAATTATAATTAGAAGGGGTCATATCTAAAAATTTACATTTATAATTCGCCATAGAACGATCAGGTTTAAACAAAGCATAATATAGCAACTTGCGATTGTAATCTCCTCCATTGAGAACATTGAAATAACTATGACCAGTAGTGTCGTCATAAATCGAACTCCCGTCGGGGTTATAAATGTAAACAGGCGAAGAACTGCCCGCAATACCGTTGTATAAATGAATACGCAATGGATAATATTCCCCTTTTTTCAAATCCACTCTTACGAATTTGGCGGTTGCGGTTGCGTTGATACTTTCTTTATTAATATCGGAATTGCGAGGTAAATAGTCATATAGCGCATGTTCATTTTTAATCCATAGATAAAAAACTTCCATATTCACAACTTGAAACGTATGTGTACCTGAATGCGATGGACAGAAATATGTGAAATAATCAGCGGCTGTATTGGTTGGAAGATCTGTTATACTCGAAACAGATGTAGGCGCAATACCATCAAACATGGTGACACTATAATCACTTGCGCGAGTTAATGGTGTCGTTTTGATCCTAAGGTAAGGATCGCTATAAATCGTTCCATCAGCAATTTTCTTGTTTTCGTCCAATAACATGGAAGTGTACATTTTTTGAGCATTATGAATACATGTATTCGCATCATCTGCGAATCCCCATTTTTCGTACGTAATCGGCGCAGTAGGTCCTTGACCGAGTAATTGTACAAGTTCATCGTCGATCATAGGTCCCACGTTGATAGCGGGGTTTGCTGATTCATATAATTGTTTATATCCATAATCATTTTCTCTTCGTATTCTTTGTAATTCTGGGTATAAACAATCTTTTATTTCATTGTATGCAGACATATAGTTATTATAAATAATAAGTATATTTTTTTATATTTTCGTTTTATAACTCTACAAAAACATAGTATAAAAAACTAGTTGCTAAAGTAGTCCATAGGATAGAAGCATATATAGTGGCGTCCAAATTGCGTTTACTTGCTGCGGCATTGGAACCTTTTCCTTCTTTGAGTTCATTCATTTTCACCTCAATGTCTTTTCTAATTCGACTATTTCTAAGATTGACATCATGTATATTGGCCATTGTAAATTGAGGGGCAGGGACATCAGGTATTATTTCGTCAATTTGATTTACTAAATCAGTAATTTCATCAAATACAGCATTAATGCTCGTATCGCTAATATTCGTATTGCTACAATCGCTTACTGGTAATTGTTTTCGTGTAGTGTATTCATTATTATAATTTTTGCGGATATAACAAGAGTACATTTGGTTAAAGACATTGATTTTTTCAAATAGTTCGCGTTCAATGGCGAAGATATCGGTTTTTGTATCGCGATTATTGACTACACATGCTATATTTTCTTTATAATCGGTATAATTCGTACAACTCATTTTATAATATATTTATAAAATAAATATTCAATCTATTCCTAACAAAATCATTTGATAATTTATAATAATGAAAAGGCAACATTTCCTGGAAACGGCTTATAATTACAATTTCCTGACATGTTAATGAAAGTTTCCGACGATGGACAATATACCGTTTTTATCACTTTATTTAGACCAGTTAAACTTAAAAATGCTTGTGTGCCACCAATTTTTAATATATTGTGGATAATAACTTTTGGATCCGCATTAATTACCTGCTCCTCAATAAAATCTTGAATACCCGTATTATTCTGTGTAATAATATTATATAACTCAAATAGTTCTGTATATGGCCAGGCATTATCTCCAATCTCACTTTCGGTTTTAGTAGGGGTAAATAAATATGACTCGTTGGCGAAGGTAGAACAAAAGCTATTAGATCCATATGTATTGGATTCTGTAACCGCTTCTTCAATCGCGAGTTTTACAGCGTCAGCGGAATCTACAAATGTTTGTGATAAATCATAATAATACGCCCAGTCTTGTAGATCAGTGAAATCACCACCACTAACAAATATTTCATTATATTTGTGTCTAAAGTTAGCGAGTGCGGTCGGGTCAACCTTCGCATAAAATGTATCTAATGTATCTTTCAAACCACCGTAATTCGGTATCAAACTGGTTAATACATTTTCCACCGATACTTTCGCTGGACCAGATGCGTCTTGTTCCACCCCCCCCTCTATATTGATTATGCCTCCACCTGTCTTTCTCAAGACTCCATTATTGTCCAATTGTAGAGTTGAACCGCCTGATAATCCAGAAATCTCAATACTCCAAAGTGGATTTGAATTCGCGTCTGTAACAACTATTCCAGATGTGTTAAATTTTAAGTATCTAGCCCCAGATACTTCTACTTCAGATACATCCGTACTTGTTAAAAATTCCTGAGTTAATCCTTCATTGTCCACTAGACTTTGTAAAGTTGTATTTGATGGTATTGTAAATATACCAATCTTTCCTGAGAACAACCCAAACAATTGCCCATTACTTTGACTGGTCATAAACTGACCGACATCTAATGTATCCCCGATTGCCATGATTTTTTTATTACTGGTAGTTACGGTGGTAGCAGTAGTTGCGGTGGTAGCAGTAGTTGCGGCGGAGGCGGAAATCGCAGCAGCAGCAGCAGCAGCAACACTAGTAACACCTTCAATCAGTTTGGGCAAGTAACAATTATAAAAAAATATTGCTAATATTAAAATCAATATTAATATCAATAGAAGTTCTTTCATATAAAATGTAGTTAGATTATGTTTTAGGCTTTATTACATTGTAATTATAATAAATAAACGCCCCACATGCTCCAATACCAATTACTAAATTCACTGTATCTAAAACAATGCGATCGTACAATTTTTGCGAATTTTTATAGCGTTCATCAGCGCCATTGTGAATATGTTGAATATCCATTAGTTTATCCGCTACGGTTTTATTGATATTACATTCGCTGCTATCGCAGCTATCGACATTCCATAAAAAATCATTTTTTTTATACCCAATACCAATTTCCGCCATATATAAATTATGTATATTTTTATTATACACAAAAGCGATAATAATCATTTTCCAATGAAGCCACGCTTTTTCTGGTGAGTTTACATACGTTCCCAGGACGCAAAGACATGGCCAAGGCCTGAGGGTCAAATCTGCCGATTTCGGGCAACTGTTTCATTCTCGTCAAATTCATATCCTTTTTCAACTTTTCAACCTCTTCCGTGCTTAAAATGGACATAGCTGGAACGAGTTCATGTTCCAATATATTATACTGTAGACGCTTGATATTATGGATTACTACGAATATGCCCTTATTTTTCCAAATATGGTTTAACTGTGTGCAGATGCTATCGTTCGGTTCATCTAAAACAATCATAATCAAATTGTCTTTGGGGGTCAATACTTCTTCGAACAAGTTAGATATCAACGACTCAATCATATTGGCTCTCAATGTCTTATGTACATAGAATTTGACATATGTTTTTTTATTCTCATTGCTATGTTGAAGTAGCATATCTAGTTGTTCATTTGTATACATAGCATCTATTTCGCTAATACTGAAATTTTTATATGAGGTTGTATCATAATCTTGATGATAGTTTAATATCTCTAGAATATTTTTGCGAGCATTTGACAGTTGTAGTATCAAGTTATTTGTTGCCATATATAAATATAGTGTGATTATAATTATATTTATATTCTTATTTTTTGTTTCAATTTTTTATTCAAGTTTCTTAACTATAATGCCATTAGTAATATTAGTAGCGGTCTCTACTTTGGGAGTAGCGGATTGAGGTGATTGTGTTGTGGATTCATCTCCTTGTGTTGCGGGTTCCTTGAAAACAATATTCATATTTGGTTGACTTTCATTTGGCTGGACATCATTTTCTGGTGCCTGTATATCTAAATGTCCAGTATTGCTTCCTACTACTGTGATAGACGGTTTGAATATTAGAGGAGGACCATATTGTGAGGCCACGGGTTCGTCAAATGATGTGTGTTGAAGTGGTACTTTGGAATACATGTCTGGCTCATCGGTTAATTGCGAATTTACTACAATTTGCCCTTCTGGGAATACATCCATCTTACGTACTACTTTAATATCTGTATCTGGATCGAGTTGGTTCACACTGTTTTTATGAAGTGTGAAAAAATTCGGTGATGTTTTGTGTATTTTCCATAATTGCGATGCGCCTCCACGAACATGTACTTTGTCACCAATGTTAAATGTGGAACCGCCACCGATAACTTCGTCGGGAGCATAAGGAGGTGAGTCTCCAGGAGCATAATCAGGACTTGTTGGAGCATAAGGAGGTGAGTCTCCAGGAGCATAATCAGGACTCTTCGCTGTATAAGGAGGTGATTCATCGGGAGCATAATCAGGACTCTTCGCTGTATAAGGCGGAGAATCATCGGGAGCATAATCAGGACTCTTCGCTGTATAAGGCGGAGAATCATCGGGAGCATAATCAGGACTTGTTGGAGCATAAGGAGGTGATTCATCGGGTGTTTCGGGGCTATATACAACCGATTTTTCAACATCTTTGCTATTTTCAAGATTATTTTTCATCTGTTTTTTCAGCGCAGTCAAACTGTCAACACGAGACACTTTAAAGACATCATTGGAAAAGCACATATTTTCCATTTGTTTAATGTTATCTTCTGTAATAATGCGCATTTGGACATTTATTGCCATAAGTTCTTGAATCAATAATTTCAATGAATATGGTACTTGTACAATGCTAAAGCTGCGGCCATATTTGGTGATATTTTCAATATTCATATTATTATCGACATTTTCGGTGAATTTGATAGGTCCATCGCACATAGGACTGATAAAGAGGTTATTATTAGGGTTATAGATTGCGATCATTCCACTATTATTACATACTGCCAATTTATATTTATCCGAACGTTCCATCATGGATTCTTGTAAAAAGTTACTAATTCCATGGGACGCAACAGAGTCACGTTCCATTTCCCCGATTCGCAATCCACCGTCATTGGCACGACCACTTACTGGTTGACGAGTCAAAGCCGTATTTGGACCACGTGCGCGATAATTAATTTTATCTTTGACCATATGTTTGAGCCGCATGTAAAAAGTGGGTCCAATAAACACTTCGCTTTCCAATTGTTCGCCAGTCATACCATTGTATAAAATCTCATTGCCGCTAGAATGATATCCGTTATGTGTAAGTACCTCGCCGAAACTATGGACCTTATTGCCCTTGTTTACAAAGGCAGTGCAATCGCCGAATCCGCCCAGCATTGAACATGTTTTCCCGATTACACTTTCAATAAGTTGACCTACTGTCATGCGCGATGGAATAGCATGAGGATTGATAATTAAGTCAGGTCGCATACCATCCTTAGTGAAAGGCATATCACATTCGGGAACAACCAAACCTACAGTACCCTTTTGTCCAGCACGAGACGCCAATTTGTCGCCTAAATTGGGTATTCGTACATGTCGTACCCGAACCTTAGCAATGCGTTTTCCTTCTTCGCCTTCGGTCATGAATGCTTTATCCACTACACCCATTTGGCCCTTTTTTGGTCCCGTCGATTCATCTAATGAGCTACCGTCATATTGGTTTACCATGCCAATCATAACCGTTTTATCGGTCATAACTGATCCTTCTTTGATCAATCCATATTCGTCCAATTGACTGTAATCATAATCGATTTTTTTCCCAAGTATATTGGGGTTTTGTTCTATGTTCGCGTATAACAGCTGTGATGTGCCTTCTCCCGTTTCGTTGATTTCTTCGTGACTTTCATATGTATTGTAATATGTGGTATTGAACAATCCGCGGTTTATTGCGCCTTCGTTTACCAAGATTGAATCTTCCATATTGTAACCGCCATAGCACATGATTGCGACAATAGTATTTTCACCGCACGGTAATTTTTCACTGTTAATATACTCTAAATATCGGGATTTCACTAATGGCGTTTGACCATAATGTAATACCAGTGCGCTTTTATCCATTCGGTTAGTGAAATTACTGCTGTAAATAGAACAGGCCTGTTTCGCCTGACCACATGAAAAGGAATTACGCGTGGGTGGATTGTGTTCGGGATAAATGATCTGGTTGCACATAATACTGAAAATCAGCGATTCATGGATTTCCAAATGTGAATAATTCTTCAAATGCGCTTGTTCCTGTTCTAGACAAATCAACGCATTTTCACTTTCACTGCTGTCGATGTAGTCGATGAGACAGTTTTGTTTTAAAAATCGATCATATTTCAATGGATTCGTTTCTTTGTTGACTCCATCATAAAGTTCATGTAATTCATATATTTTATTATGATATGTCTGGAAGATATCTTTTTTGACATTGAATCCAGTGACTAAATCGGCCCAAGTAAATTCGCCGCTTTTTAATTGATTTTTGGTTGATTCTCGGTCGATAGAAAATTTGTCATTCTCTTTGTAAAATATTGGTCGACAAATGCGTCCTCCATCGTTATATATGAGGATCGTATTCTCGGCTATGCTATAAGTAATTGATGTAGTAATAGGGATTAACGCAATACGACGGTAAAATTTAACTTTATTGACACAATCGAATGGTTCTTGTACGATTCCGCACCAATATCCATTTACAAATACTTTGGTCATTACACTTATTTGTTTTGGCGTACATTCATTCAAATACTTCAAGCCCATTTTTTCGCGCAACCATTCAATCATGGGTTCGCGTGATGTAGTCTCACTTGTGATATACGCGCCAATTGCCAAATGTTTATGTAATCCAACATTTCCGCCATCTGGTGTATCTATTGGATCAATAAATCCCCAATGTGAGCCATGAAGTACACGCGGTCCTACAACTTTGGCGCTCGAATCCAATGGAAGATTCGTTTTTCGTAAATGACTCATGAAACTATTAAATGAAAGTCGATTTAGATCTTGTAACACACCGATGCGTTTAGTATTGGCGCTTGCTCCCCAATTGCCTTTGAATGCTTTATTAACACCTTCTTCGATGATGCGCTTACCGAAGATTTCCGTCTGATAATTATAAAAAAGAGTTTGTAAATCTTTGGAAAAAAGACTCTTGTTAAGATTCAAACGTTTATCATATTCAACGCGAATATGTTTCATTTGGAGATTATAATATTCTCTAAAGAGATCACTCATCAATGTACCGATCAACTCGACGCGTTTATATTTGTAATTATCGCGGTCAGTTGGTTGTTCAGTGCCATTGAAGCAAGATAGTAATCGAAATACCATATAACCCAAATAATATGCTTTTTCTCTGTAGTTGGTTTCGCCAATATGTGGAAGTAGATAATCGCTTAATATTTCTTGTACATGTTCCTTTTTCTTACCCTTGACCAAACACGAAATATAATGAATCGCCATTTTTTGTGTGAGTATTCCACCCGCGTCGTGAACGCTAGGTATTAATAAATCCATCATATAATCGTATTTATCGAGATCGAGTAAACATAATTCAATAATATCTTTGTCACTGACTACACCTAATGCGCGGAATAGAATAAATAATGGTACGGCTTTTCTGACATTGGGTATATTGACAACTATATTTTTATTGGTGAGTTCTTTTGATTTTTCGAACAATTGGCGAATATTTCGCGGAGTGAGTATTTTCATCGATAAAGTACGTACAGGTTTAGAGACATTTTCCGAAACGCTGCGGATCTCGGCACTATAATATTGTTTATCGACTATTTCATCAGTTTCCTCGTCTACTTCATCAGCATATTTCCTAATATAGAGCATATTATCTCCGAATTTTTCTTGACATATGACGGTTTTTTCTTTCCCGTTTACGATGAAGTATCCACCTATGTCTTCTGTACATTCGCCCATAACAGAACGCATATTCGGTGCTAAATTGCGCAAGACGCAAAATTTTGAGTGCAACATAATAGGGAATTTACCCAAATATACCTTTTCGATCATTACTGTGCGTTTCTGAATGTTCTCGCCTGTCATGGAATCTTCGGTTGCTTTCTTCATTTCCGCAGACATTGCGGTGGTCAATTCATATGGCTTAATATTGCGTTTTGTACGTTTGCGTTTGCTGGGCATTCCGCCAGTTACCGTATCGAGTTTATGTAAGTTTTCTTTTATATTTTCAAATGTATCGGTTTGTTCATATAATTCGCCATCTTCGTTATATAAATCTACTTCTTCGTCACCACCTACAATCATAGGCATTTCACCTGGCTCTAGAATGTCTATAAACTCAACTTCTAAATCATAATGGATGGTTATCCCATAAGTCATATTTCTCAAGCGTGCTTCATTTGGATACATATAATGACTGTTTTTCTCATCGTATATCACTGGTTTACCGAAATATAATTTAGAACCATCCTTTGTCCCCATGTAGATGTTACACTTGTTGCGATAATCGCCAATGGTGTCATCATAATTAGACGCAATTTGAATCGGGTTCTTTTCCTTGAATATCCGATATATCCCATTTTCAAAAAAATCGTCATATGATCGGACGTGGTGGTCTACCAAAAAATACGGATTATCTTTGAAGAGTTTATCGATAATATTCCACAGTATTTCATTATCCATGTTATTTAGATATAATTTATATTTACATTATTATTTAACAAAAATGTATTTATTATATATATAGCTATGCAAAGCTTAATGGATTCTTTGTTTGGACCTCTTCCTGAATATTATTGTCTATACTTCTACATCATTTCCATTGCTGGAGCCGTGTTTGCGTTGATTGCTCTTATCAACGTCATTGCTTTGATTGTTTTTTCTAAAGACAGCAAGAAATGGCAAATGATTGGTGCCTTCACTATGATCTTCCTTATGTACTTCGTCCTTTATTTCAAGTCTAGATTATTGAACACAATGTGCCGAAAATCTCTATAAATATGATGAAATATTGTTAAAGTAAACGACAATCGTTTATATTTTGATAAATAAATCATAATATAAACCAAATATGGATATTTTATATTATTCAAATTATTGTAAGCATAGTCAAAAAATAATTCAGTTTTTGACAAAAAGCGATTTAATAAAGGATATACATGCCTTTAGTATAGATAAAAGGTTTAGGGATCCGAAAACGAACCAAACAATGATTCAATTAGAAAACGGTAAAGCAGTATTATTGCCTCCAAATGTTCAGAGTGTACCGTCTTTATTATGTACTTCGCAAAATTATAAATTAATATTGGGTGATGATATAATTAAATATTTTGAACCAGCGATGAAAGAGAAATTGAGTAGTGCCAATTTTGGAGAACCCGCGTCGTTTTCTTTAGGACAAATGGGCGGATCAAATGTTATATCTGAACAATATACTGATTTTAGTCTTTCAGCGGACGAATTGAGTGCAAAGGGTACAGGTGGACGTAGACAGATGCATAATTATGTTTTAGCAGGAGATGACAATTCTTTTATTCAAACACCGCCTGATAATTATAAAGCGGATAAGATAGGCGATGTATCGATGGATACTTTACAGCAAAAACGAAATATAGATGTTCCGCAGAATACTACTCCTCAGTTTGTTTATCAAACAATGGATAATTAAAAAAATATATAAAAGAATTATCATTGATATATATCATATGGATAAGAGCTCGTTACTTAAGGCGTTCAATAATCATTTGTTTGAGTTTATAGACGATATAGTTACGATTTTTCCAGAGAACAATGACATAAAAACAACGAAAACATTTTTTGAGATGACTAAAAAGGGTAACGTCACATTGTTGATAAAGATATGGTTTACATTTGTTGAAACGCCATATGGTGAGATTTTAGAGCAAGGTGATTTGGATTATTTTATTAATAAAGATTACAGTGAAGATATGACTAATTTAACCAATTCCGCGGATATTTTGGCGGCGATTGATAAGATCCGCAATCCGATAAAGGATATGACCGAATCTAGTAAAGCAAACGCTCTTAAGTATTTGAATAATCTGAACAAATTATCCAGGTTGTACAATAACAAATAAAAAAGTCCAGGGGGGGACTTTTACACCTTTGAACATTTAAAAAGCCGAATAGAATTTAAAGATATAATAACTATTTTAATTAATGGATCTACTAAATACACATAATCATAGATTAATTTTTAATCTAGATAGAGATGCTCCAGAAAAATATATAAAAAAATGGAACAAATTTAAAATAGAATGTGAAAGCGGTGACAACCAACATATTGTAGAACAAATAAAAGAATATAGCAAATTAGAAAAAATAAAGAATATGCCTTACTTAAAAAGGGAAGAAGGTGGGTTAGGAGGGGATAATAATATAATTCATAAACAAATAAGATTTAGACATTTTAAGGGACAACAATTTAATGGAGGAAACATTCCATATTATATAAGAGATGATAGTATCATCTTCAATGAAATTATCTCAACCGATATAGAAAAATGGACTTATAATGAATTAGATGATTTGATTTATGCTTTTATAAAAACAGCGAACTATTATATGGGATCAAACTGTTTATCTGGATATATAGAATTAATAAATAAAACAACTTTTTTGGAAAATTATTTAGATAGTGATACTGAATAACCGGCGTTTTAAATGTTCAAAGGTGTAAGAAACAAAATAATATATGATTTTTATTTTGTTTTAATGATTTTTAAGTTTTTTTCATCCTTGATTTGATTTACTGATTTTTATTTTGTTTTACTGGTTTTTTATTGTGAATAATTTACTTACCTACATATTCCTCGGCGACATTTTGATTCGCACATTTGTTCAAGTAATACCATTTTTCCTTTGGGAGCATAGTATTGAAATACTGTCGCACAATGTCTTTCGTGATAATTTGCTTTTCACCTCGTTCAATGGATGGCAAATGTGTCTCGAAGTGTAATTTCCATATATGTGGCATGATATGAGCAGGAATGCGAATCTGCTTTCCGCGTTTCTGGACATAGTACAATACGTACGCATCGTGAATGTGGCGTATAAGTGTATTCACTTGTTTTTGAAACTGGTCGAACATTTGGGTATACATTGGGAAATGTTCCAAGAATTGTCTACATTGATCCGCGTGCGTAAAACACAAATAGTGATACAATAAGTTGGGATTGTTCCCTCGAATTGTCTTCAGTTTCGCATAATTTGGATTCTCGATCTTAGTGCGCATACCAGTTTCTTCATCCAAGATCATGTATCCTGGATAAATATGATTGCTATCTTCACTAGATAGAATGTCGAAAGTCTTGCGCTCGGGATCAACATCTCTCGGGAAATGTACAGGCGAATTTTGAAATAACGACAGACTGCGAATTACTTTGAGCGGAACCATTTGTAACGTATTTTGGGAAACTTTTTTAAATACACACACTAAATATGCTCTGGGTTGGATTATATTCAATACGATGTGATTGTCGGGATGCTGAACGACGAAACTATATACGTGGTCACGCATCAAGTTGTTTAATAGCGCAACATCGTTAAATGACGTATCTTTATCACACCCGAGAGATTCTAAAAACATTTGACGGAATGTGAGTTGCGGTTTCCCGATATCTTCATACGTATTTCGATAGAACCAATATGTGCCTCCTATTGCGCCCTTTGTTGCGATCTCCCATTGATTAATTCGATGGTCGTAGAATAAGTTCATCATGGTACCTTCGACAATTTCGTTCATTTGAAATCGATCATGACGAAGATCCGAAAATGTTTCTTTGAATGTATCCATGTCAATGGATTTAGGGGGTGCAAAGGAGAAGACTTCCTTGGTTTCAGGGTCTACGACGATTGAACGATATATGGAGGCATCAGTAGTGACGTTTTTTGGATTGTAGTTCAATATTTCATATCCGACATCCTTGGAATATTTCTTGTGATCAACATGCTGGGCATTGGCGTCGATAACGAATTGTAATTGCGAAGACATTTTAAATATACTATAAGTAAACGAGGTGGGTTTATATGTATTATGATATATCAATAAAACAAATCAATTTTTTTCATTTTATTATAAATTTATTTAACAAGTAAATGTATATTATATATATATGGAAGATCAAGATGTCACAAATAATAAAATCACATTAGAGTTAGGAGATATTATAGAAATCCGTGCTCCAACTAATCTTAATTTACATGAAAATAATTATTATATTGAATATATTGATGAAGAACTCATTAAATTAATAAACATTGCCACATTGGGCAAAACCAATTTAACTTTAACAAACTGGGCATTAAATGATGAATCGGTGAGTCAAATCATTTTATTAAACAGATGCGAAGATAAAGGATATATTCGTCAAAATGGCCTGGAATTACATAAGTGGGTAGAATTACATTTCGACGACGGCGAAACACCCGAGTTGGTATTCGGCGAAATCACAAATATCGAAAATGATATGATCGAGTTGACGCGTTACCCTGATTTCATGAAGTTATATATAGACTTTGAATATAAAGGCATACCCAAACATTTACCGATTGTAGATATCAAACTGCGCGAAAAACCAAGTGTTTTAACGAATGAGCCAGAAGACATTACATGTGATGTGCCTACAACCAAAAGTACTATCACATACCAAGATAATGGTGAAGCCATATATAACGAAGGCGACGAGATACCCGATGCGAATATTTTTGATACATTGGAAAATCTATACAAAGAAACGAATGAAATTATTTTTGGCGAGGATCTCGATGATGTAGTATTGAACGTGGAAATCCCCGAATATCAACGTACATATGGTATTGAAATACAGGCCAATAGTTTATTAGATGAACTTTTATCAACCATCCCGACGGAGAAACAAAATAAAGCAGTGAAACAAAAGGTCAATATCCTCATCAATAGATATAAACAATTACGCGAATTGTTTTCCAAATTCAATACATATAATGATGTTGTTGGTTACACATACAAAGGACCTAATTATAAACCTTTGGTCGAAAAAATGAAGAATTTGACTGCGTTTGTTAAGTGGATTATACCAGTTGTGAAACAACGGAAATGTATTAATGGCTCTACACCAGACGAGGAGGAAAGGGCTATATATCAAGGCGATGACGATTATGTATCCAAAGATTTAACTACGGAACTCGTTGATGAATACGCGAAAATTATTGGGGATTATAAAAGCTCGGCCACATTAACTCGATACTCCACGTTCTATAATAAAATCCATGACTTATTCACATCATTCTATCCGCAATTATATAATCAAGAGCTATTGTTGGAAAATCATACTATGTTAGAGGATGTCGATACAATTGTCAGTAATTTCCAAGATTTTAACAGCACGAGCTTTAAAGGTGAAGCCGATCCATTACAATCTACTAAATTTGCGGTACAACGTTACAACCTGGGGGCCTACAAAAAATCGTCAACTACTTCTGCTTCGGGTAATACGGTTTTTTACAGAAACCAAATGACGCCAAATGATAATATGAGTATTCAATCATTGTTAATTTTACCAGAAGTCGCAGTAAATGCTTCCAAACCATACTTGAAAAGCACGAACATGTTATCTCGTGTCGAAAATAATGCCTTTTTATCATTTTATAAGATGTTGAATGCTGACAGCGAAATAGATAGTACAATCATAGACAATCTGGACGAATCATTTGATTATGGCGAAGACGGATTTTTGTTGAATATAAAACATTTCTTATTGGATAAAACGCTTATTGAAGACGACGAAAAATTTGAGAAAATGTTATCAGTTATTATTCCCCCAACGCGTTCATTGTTTAGACGTATACGCAAGTATTTGAAATACAAATTGAATATGTACGATATTGTCAAGGAATTGGAGCCTTACCAAGTTTACAACGATGATATTTGTTATGATCAATATCAAGAAATTCGGTTTTATATCAAAGAACAAACGAAACTTTTCAAGAAGGACTACAAAGAAAAGGAGAAAATGTTTCAGGAATTCAGGTTGAATAAACTGAATCAGGACCAGAAAATGAATAGCGTTGAGCGTATGGTTTTTCATGATAAAACATTATATGATTACATTGTGGATGGCTATAAATTGCGTGAACAGATGACCAATGGCGAACTATTGGCACATTTCATGCGAACTGATAATTTTAAGTTATTATATGACATTTTGACATTTTCCAACATGAAGACACTTATGAGTGCTCAGGATATTATGGCGAATTTCGAACCTGCACAATTAGATGATCAAGGTGCGTATGAAAAAATAAAACCTCAGGATTGTGTTCGTCGATTTTTGAGTAAGACATACGATAATTTACAGGAAATGGCGAAAGACAATGGTGAAGAGGATATTTATTTCGACGACAACTATGATGATACACCATATGACATTTTGGCATCGTATAAGAAAGAAAAGGATTCCATGGAACCAGCTTTATTTCGCGACTTTGTCAAAGAAAACTTGAAAAGTAAACATTTTTATGACAATACAAAGGTACAAGATGATTATGTTGAGGAACTATTGGATGATTTAATACAGAATAAGAAGAAAGTACGCGAAGGACATTATGCGATTTTACAATTAGTACCTAAACTTCCTCAGCATATTGATCCCAATTCTTTGACCGAGAGTGATAAAAAACAATTGGAAATCGAACGGGAAACTCGCAAAAAGATTGGTTATTATGTGCGCAAGAAGAATCAGTGGGTATACGACTCTTCTATTGATCCTGAAATGTTTTTGGATTCCAATTCACTGTTTTGTAATATTAACAAAGATTGTATGAAAAATGATACAAATGGCGTATGTGAGCCACGTAAAACTACTAAAATGCGAATAGATGAACTCAATAAATCGCGCATGGTGAAAGAATTTGCCAATCGTGTACATTTGACCATTGAACAAGTGAATGATTTCGTCAAAGAACGAACCGCATATGATTATAGACTATTACATGGTAAATTAAGATTGGAAGACCTGGCGCAAACTCGTTATAATAATTATGTGTTTGAACTTGGCAGAACAATCAAAGAATTGGATATTATACATTCGCCATATATGGATCTGCGCGATAAAATCGTGGATCAAGAGGATTTTGTCAAAAAACAAGGAGATATATTGAGGTTTATAGACTACTATTGTCGTGAACCATTACAAGATGTTGACCGCATTGAAGATCAGCATTGGTACTATTGTAAAGAGTCCAATACTAAATTATTGCCGCTAGTATGTGGTGTATTGGCAAAAGCCTTTTATGAAAACAAGTATGGGGAAAAGTTGAAGGAGTTATGCAATTATGGTAAAATGAGTGATGACGGGAACTCGATTGTTGATCCGCACAGTGGTTATGAATTGCGCAAAATCGATTTTGTCAGCGAAGATGGATACACAGATGAAGGATTCAAAATAGTAAGTCATGATATTTTACAAAAGGATTTATCTGCGCGATTGACCAATATATTCGGGGAAGTAACTGCGCCGATATTCGAAAATGAACAAACGGAAAAAATATACAATGTGACAAAGACTATATGTCAAAATATCAATGTATCTATCGATAGTGTTAGCGAATATGTTGTTGCTCAAACAATCGAGCAGATGAATTTACATGTTGAAAAACAAGAAAAATATGAGGAACTGGCCAAAAAGAAACAAAGCCGCAATCCAAAAGCCAAGCCATTACCTTATGATGTATATTCAAATAGAATGATGTTCTGGTTTATTTTATCGAATTTGATCGTGGCCATTCAAACCACAAAGAAATCTTTTATTGTGAAAAAAACATTCCCTGGTTGTGTTAAATCATTCAATGGATATCCTCTTAGTGGTATAGAAGATAATAGTACTATTATATATTTCGCATGTGTGATAAATAAACTCGGTAAGGACATTGAACCATGGAATTCCATTAAGAAAGTTAAGGTGGAGGATCATGTCAAGATGATCGGTGAAACGATGCGCAAATTCATTTTGATAAATAGTACTGTTGAAAATATGTACAAAGAAAAGCATATATATTTGGCCGAAAATCCCGATTCTAGTGTCCCAGAACAGATTAGCGATCAAAAATGGACCAATTTCTTGCCACCATTAATGCATAATAATATGCCGCCACTACGCAGTGTGTCTCGCGATTTCGAAAAGGAATTTATTACTCTGATGAAAGAAGGAAAATCGTCGCAAACTGAATTCTATAATATTGTTAAATCGAAGATTATGGCACATGGATATGGTATCCTACATATGATAAGCACAATTATCGCAGATAAAGATCCCCTTATGAAAACGGTTTCCAATATTCCATTTATCGATAACGCATGTTGTAATGAAGATCGCAATGGTCCCATGGATTATTTTATCAATGCTGAACCCAACATTCAAAGTTATCTTCAAGTAATCGATCATTTGAGTGAATTAGTCGATGAAGTCAATAGTCGTAACAAACCGAGCATAATTTTCGACAATCTGGATACTAAAACGCATTATCCCGAAGTGGAAGGATTGACCGAACAAGTGATATATGAAACCTTTATTTATTATTGTAATTTGACAAATGAATTGCCAGTTCCCGAAGAATTTTCTTACATTTTCAGTGACAAACCGCTCGACTTTCCACAAACAACTATTCATGAACAAATCGAATACTTGAAAAAGAACGGAAAGAAATTCAGTAAAGTGGATTTTCATGTATTAATGCGAAAAATCGCCAATAAATCGCATATTTCTTTGTATGAATCTTCTTATAATGATAGAGAAATCGTGTTTGATATACTGAAGGATTTGGATACACGTGATTCGAAAGTGGTTGATGTGAAATTCCGAGAACACCTGAACAAATTATACGAGAGATATGATCCATCTATTATGGTTGTGGAAGAACGCGAAGAGTTGAAACAATTGAAAAATTATCTGTATTTGGTGAATAAAAGGATGTATGACGAAATAGTTGATTTCATGGATAAATACGGTAATTTTAACGATGTTCAATTTGAAAACTTCCAAGATTATTTATTACAAATCAGCGAAATTAAGGACATGAACAAAGAATCATTATATAATATGATTAATTTTGTGAAAAATTCGTGTTATTATCTCTCAAAAATGTATCCATCTATTGTGAGAAACAATGATGTATTTAACGTGATCCACAAACATTGGGAATTTTCGGATTATCACAATATGGATTTACAAAATATAATTAACAAAGATTACGATATATTGCGCGGGTTTCAAGGTGATTCTATATTGAATAATGTTCTCGATGAAGTCGAGATGAATATGAAAGATTTGACATTGCTAATGAGTTTCTTACCTATTCATTATAATATTGAAAAGGACGGTAATACCTATATAAGCTTATTTGACAATGATTGTATTCAGTTATTATACGCATATTATTGGTATTCGTGCTTTTATGAGTATATAAGTTGCGCAAATAACAAAGATCATCTTTTATTGGATGTTGAAACACAAAAGCAACAAAGACGTAAAAGAAAGCAGGAGTTTTACGATGAAAGTCTTCAACTAGAAGGCAAAGGCGATGAAGATGAAATCGAAGAAATCGATATTGAAATGGGTAATGAAGAATCTTTGAAAAAACGCACGGGTTTGTTATTGGCGTCATTATATAAATTAGATGATCAGAATCAGTTTTTGTTGAACTCATATAAAACAATTAGTACAAATGTAGCAAAACTTCGATATGACGAGAAACAGCAAATCGTAAAAGCTTTAGGTGATATTAGCGATCAGTTTGAATTAGACATAGAAGATCAGTTTAAGAAATATAAAATGGGGAAATGGAATTTGGGTCTTACCAAAGCGCTGGTTTCATACGATCGCGATTTATATGACGCGGAACGTTATCAATTGGATGTAAATGAATTGCCAATCGGAGACGACCAAGGCGAAAAGGAAGTTTATGATGAAGGTCGCGATATCTCACATTTAGGTGAAAATTATCAAGATGGTGATTATTACGGCGATTATGTTGACGAAGATTCGTAAACGGATAAAATATATTATAATTCTACTATATAATATATTCCATGTTGAGCAAAAAATTTATTCGGTTGAATATTATTAACATATCAATAATCTTATTTGTCATGTTATTTTCCGCGGTTCATACATTGAAACCTGCGGTTATTTATGATATGGATGGCACCTTTCGCCCATTCGGTGTTGGTTATAGACATAAAACGGTTGTACCTGCTTGGTTGATCGCAATATTTTTGGCTATATTTAGTTATTTATTTGTTTTGTATATTTACATTAATATGCGTTAATCAATCGAAACTCAATTGATTTATGCTTGCGATAGTAGCAACTATTGAAGCAATATATAACCATACATATTCACCAATTTGATGTTTAACTATCGCTGCTTTGCGTATTTTTTCTTTTATAATAGTAACTTCTTCTTTGTCTATTGTCATTGGATCAATTGCTTCTTTGAATACAAAATCGCAATTCCATGTGTTCTGATTCAAAGATTCTTTTTTTCTGATTATTGCTTTATCCATAAACTTATCAAATATCTCATCGAATTTTTTATCCTCATTGTCGATATTGGTATTAGATACAGAGAAAATATTAATCAATGGTGTTAAATCGATTTCTGCCTCTGGGAACGCACGTGATGTAAAATTATCTCGACTGAAACAACCCAAATCTGTAGACTCGAATGCTGCTAAATATTTGAAAATGATCAAGGGGTTAAATGGATTATTCGTCCTTAATGAACTATACCCGATTGTGTTTCCAAATATTTCGACAAAATGACATTGGGGAAGAAGTAATATACCAACAGGTGCAACAATACATAAGAACATTATAGTGACAATTTTGAATACTTTACTAACTAGCGGAGCATCATTGTAAATAGCTTTATAATATAATGGTGTCATACATAAAAGTAAGCCATAAATCAACCCACAGTAAGCAAGTAATTTCATGATAGTATTTGATATGTGTTTATTCATAGTAGATATTACAAACATGACACAGGCAGTCAAAAATAGCCACGCAACACACATAGAAAAAATCACCCACGAAATCTTGTCATCTGCCTTCTTCGTAGAAGCGGTTGTTAAAATGTTACCACTTATTTCAACCGTTGTTTCATCAACTCCATCCGTTGTTCCTTCGGCTCCCTCTTTGAATCCTTCTTTTGTTTTATTAAATGCTTCAAATGGATTAGGAAATTTCATATATAATAAAAATATATTCTTATTTGGTTCACCTTACTAAATTAAAAAGAACAGATTTATATATATGAATCCATATCTAATAGAAGATAACGTAAAAAATTATCTTTACTGTTCTTTGAATCAATGTCACGATAAAAAAATAACAGTTTATAGTACAGTAGTAAATATAACTATTTTTGTATTATTCTTTGTGCTAATGGCAGTGATTCTGTTTTTATTTAAAAAAAAAGCTTTGACACCGTATGAAATCCAGGAAAAAATTAAGAAAGAACAAATGTATGTTGTATCTAAAATAAGGGACTACAAAGAAATACATAAATCATCATCTATGATTACGGATTTACCATCGGCTTCGTGAATTCGTATATAAAATTTAATATTAATATACTCTATATTATTCAATGAGTATATTAATCCAAGAAAGAGAAGACATATTATTAAATAATAATACCGCGCAACAAAGATTCGAAGAAATACTAGATGATACAGATAAATCCAACAAAGTATTATTTATTAGTAAAGAATTACATGGTGATTTAGATCTGTCTTTGATGAAATCCGATAAATATAAAAATATCGAAGAAGTAGTATTTAGTCAAGGCAAAATTACGTCGATTGTACATGTACCAAATACCATAAAAAAACTCATTTTGACAAACAATATATTATTGACAGTCGATGAACTGCCGATTAGTCTGAAACATCTTGATATTTGTGAAAATCACATTAAAATCCTTGATTTGTCATATTTGAAGAATTTAGAAGTATTGAAATGTTCGGATAATCACATGGAGGAACTAGTACTACCAAAGGAAATAAGGGAATTATTCATTCAAAACAATGATATCAAATATTTAAATGCACGTGATTTTCCACATGTGAAAGTACTAAATATTGAGAACAATTCTTTGTTAATCATCGATAATTTCGAGATTTTGATGTTAGATACATTCGAATCGAAGAACAATCCCCTTTTAACCAGTGGTCGAAA
>Ga0209632_10001284_pt1 | contig 25565 bp, 13 predicted proteins | sample COG_10_FD_184754 | JGI IMG/M metagenome (GOLD analysis project Ga0209632, IMG submission 184754) | Pelagic Microbial community sample from North Sea - COGITO 998_met_10 (SPAdes) (version 2) | ecosystem: Environmental > Aquatic > Marine > Neritic zone/Coastal water | place: Helgoland, sampling... | reverse complement strand
AAGCGAGCTTTCATCTTATAGTTATCCCCTATCCAAGGGAAATCAAATGTTTCTTTCTTAAAAAGTTTACGCGCCTCATCTGTAATAATAATATTACTTGTATCATTAATGGCTGACTCTACATAGCGACCAGGAATCCAGTAGTCGGTACGCAAACCAATGTTAAGCGTCATACCTTCAAAATTAATTTTATCCTGTAAATAAAATGCACCAAAATAGGTTTTGGCATTATACTTATCATAATTAACTCCGAATCCAGAAGACCCACTCCAAGGCTCATCAATATCTAGAACCTGAATATCTGTTATTGTATGCTCAAACCCTGATTTAATTTTATGCCCTGAGGTTGTATGTACCGTCCAATCTAGATCCATTCTAGTATTTTGGCTAGATAGGTCATACCACTCTGGAGCAAAGCCAGTGTCATAGAATTGATCACCATAGGTAATCTCTACATTCCCATCTTGATCTGTATTATCTAGATTATAGTTTATTGGTTCAAGGTCTAAACGTTCTTCATATTCAGTCCATGATAAATCCTGGACAGCACTATGCTCCATACTTGAGAATTGACCAATGGTGAATTCATAAAAAGACTTAGTTGATAAAGTATGAGTCCAATTAAGATTAAACAACCTTGTATCCCTTGTAATCGTATTGTAGTTATCTAATATATTCATGTATGAATAAGGAAAATAAGTAGAAGAAAAAGCTCTTGGCATATAGTAGCCCTGGTTAATATTTAATGATGCATCATAGGAGACAGACATTTTTTTCTTAGGTGTTAACTCCCAAGTCATTTTATATAAAAGATGCCAATCATTATTTTCCCGACCGGATAATTTTTTTATTAAAGCATCTTCACCTTTTGCATTAATCAATGGCAATGACCAGTATCTATGAGGCGACAAGCTTGATGCGATCGGTAAATTTCCATCATACATTTTACCATATCCATTTAAAAAAAAAGAAAACCTTCCAGGTAAATCAAAATTAAAAAGCTTTGGGATCGTCTGAAAAAAAAGATCTGGTCCGCCAAAATTAAATTCTAACCTATCTGAATTATAGTTATCTGGTAAAAAGCGATCACTTGAATATTTTAATGCTCCTTCATAGTAATCTCGACCTTCTTTTAATTTTATGTTTACAATACCAGACATTGCTTGTCCATATTCAGCGCTATAACCACCGGTTATAATTTCTAATTCTTCTATTGCATCAGGATTAACAAATAAATTGCCAGAATAGCCTGAAAGTGGATCTTTAACGGAAAATCCATCGACGATAAACATACTCTCATCAATACGCCCTCCGCGTATATGAATTTCATTATCTTGAGTTGTAACACCTATTTGTTCCGATAAAATATCTTCAACGCTAGAAACAACTTTATTTTCAATATCTTCCTTTCTTACTCTTGCAACAGATGAGGTTTCACTTACATCAAAAAGAGGCTTTTTCCCCATGACAATAACATCTTCTCCAAAACTTAGAACCGTTTCATCCATTGAAAAATTTATATCTTGCTCTAAACCTTCCTCTACCTTAACTCCAGTTTTTAAAATGACTTTATAACCAATCATGGAAACTTCAATATCATAACCTCCTGGGTTTATACCCTTGATCATAAAACGTCCTTCAATATCTGTCGCAGTACCATAGTAGGTACCTTTAAGCATCACATTAACACCTGGAAGACCTTCTCCCGTTTTAGATTCAACTATCTTACCGGTTAATGTCCCTGAAGACTGAGATAATAAAAAAAATGGAATAAAAAAAAGAGGTAGAAATCTCATTCTAAAAATTGATCTTCAAATAAATATTTAAATAATTTTATGGCTGAACCATTTCCCTGCAACTTTGGCCTATACCCATCATGAAGAGGGAGTGTCAGGATAACAACTTTTCCAGACAATTCAGTTGGCGAGACCTTATATTGCCCAATGCTACCCACAGTCGGATTACCATTCCAGTTATCATTTCCTGTTGGGTCTGCCATATGATAAAGTTCAGTAATCATTTCAAAAGATGAAGCTTTAGGCCAAAATGATTTTACTTTTACAGCTATAAGATGAGAAACGGATAAGTTTAAAGAAGTATCCAAAGGACTTTCAATAACTTTACCTGTGTATAAACGGCCATTAGGATTAAGTGTTCTAACCGAATCTAATGGGAACCATGTAAAAGTAGTATCTTCAAAATCTATTGGATTAATAAATAAGTTACCACCATTCATAATAAAATTGACAAGGTTTGCTTCAGCCCTATTATAGGTATCATTCGCTGATGCGGTATTATTATAAGCAGTATACCAAACCACATGCTTAAAGTAGTTAAGGTTTGCAGCTATATCGGTAGAGGAATAGGGAAGCTCGTCACCAACTTCCCAAAAAGAATAAGATTCATCTCCGAGTAAAGTGTCCATCATACCAGTATACCAATTAAGTGCATTATTCGCATTATCTAAAGGGTAATCATCAACAATAAGCACATCACCTTTGACTGGCTTAACTTTCCAATTTTGAACTTCAGATGGCCTTAATGAATCTGGAAACTGAATGATAGGACTAAAAGCCCCAGCGATATCTTGGCACTTAACATAGAAAACATGAGAACCCTCTGCAAGTTCTGTAAGTGTAATACTTGTTAAGTCTCCAGGCATTTTATTCCAACAAGAGTTACAGGTGTCATCTAATGAATAAAAGACATCTGTAATCGTTTCATTTCCATCTTGATCATAAAGGTCCCATACAAACGTCCTTGTTGGAAAAGTGAAATTTGTATCTCCTGGGATGTCTGCAATCAAAGGATTAGAAAGGTAACGGAAGGATATAGTTGGCGATGAGTTTTTAATGGGTAAAGTAATTTTTGATGGAGTTTGATCAATTAAACTATCATTATCAACCGCTTTCACTTCAAATGAAAAGATATCTAAATCTGTTCTTATTGGAACATAAAATACCCCACTTTCTAAATCCGTATAGCTCCAGCCCGTATCACTACTCCATTTATAAAAATACCCTTCAACGTTACCATCAGGGTCTTCTCCCCACCAGTGTATTTTTTGCTTACTTGTGGTAATCGTAGTAAATGCATTAGGCAATGTATCCCAAATCATATCTGACTCTAGGGAATCTTCTATATTAAATATTGTAAGACCTAAAGAATCCTCAGAAATAAAAATTGTATCCGAGGAGAATATAGATATATAGGTTTCGGGGTATTCTTTCGGAATCGAAACCGACGGGTCTTCGTAATCCCAGCGATTACAAGAGAAAGTAATGAACGCTAGAAATAATAATTTTAGTCTGTTCAAGAATTATGAGGATGAGAGGGCAGGTTTCCCTGCCCTCTCTATTTTTATTTTACCAATAGCATTTTTTTATCAGCAATAAAATTACCTGCTTTGATACGATAGATGTAAACTCCCGATGGCACTTTATTACCAGTGTTATCAAGGCCACTCCAATTCACAGAATGATATCCAGAGGAAAAACTCTCTCCATCAATTAAGAAGTTTACTTGACGACCCATCATATCATAGATAACTAACTGCACATTCTCCTGACTTCCAATAGAAAATCTAATTTGAGTCTCAGGATTAAATGGGTTTGGATAGTTATCCAATAATGCATAACTATATGGATTAACTTGGACATCGTCATCAATTCCAAGTGAGGTTCCAATATCATTTAGATCTCTTATTTGAATTTTATAAGAGCCATAGCTATAATTAAATATTCCAGAAATAGATTCAAGCTGCTGCCCATTAACAAGGGTACTTAAAAAGTTATCTGCTTCTAAGTTAGCCATGTCATCATCTATAAGTGTTTGAAAACCGCTTTCATCTGTAATCATCCAATCAAAATCATTTACCGATGAGACTGTTATATTATTTAATTTCACTAAAACACCTTCGTATGATTCAACCTCCTCAGACTCTAAAGAAATATCTTCGCAGGTTACATTTAGAAAACCAGGCTCAACAACTTGTTCGCCCACTGTTATTTCAGCATTGATCAACCGGGTATTCCCTTCAAACTTATATAAATAGTCTGGATCATTATCTGTTATCAGACCTGTTACGGTGACTTGTTGCCCTCGAGAAACGAGTGGATTAATCTCTTCGGTATCAAAGACAAGGCCATTCCATTGACTAGATCCATTTTGTAGTGCATATGAGCTATAGCTACTATTATATTGTGCTGTATCCGCGGTTACAATTCCGGTCAGTGTTACGGTACAACCTTCATAAAAAGAATTCCCACTAGCCCATGGTGTAGACTGTACCATTTCAATGGTTAACTCATCAGCTAAGTGAAAGCCTAACTCTTCATCATATGGGTAGATACTTGTTTTTGCTTCAGATTGATCCGTTCCATCATCAGTTGCAGATATATAATATTGTACAAAACTTGCACCTGTAACGGGAATTACAGCCGTAAATAAAGAATCATCATTTGTTGACATTGCGACCATTTGTAACATATCTTGCCCATCAATACTATAGTAGACCAATGCCTCTGCGATTGTTGAATTATCAAGGATGGTACATGATATTATGACTTCATCCTCGTTCGACATAGGAGCACAAGGATTACGATTAACCATTGCAATCGATGGTGGACCGGATCCAAACTCTATATCGCTTTCATAGAGAGGACATAGCTTATAAGCTGTTGAATCAGCATTACTACCATAATGATGATACAACCAGCCTTCCATAGATTGTAATAAAGAGCCAATCGGTGGTGGTCCTACGGTTCCAAAAAAAGCGGCCAAGCTATCAGAATCATCATCAACTAAAACAGAACCTGAACCATCATCTACAGAAAAAACTTCATACTGAAAATCATTGCCCGTTACAACAGCATCCTCAACTCTAATTTTGACATTACCCCATTGCTCCGCTTCTGTTGGCCAACGAAGATCTCCTGTGTTAACAAGGTCTATAGTAGGGAGAGGTTGTTCAAAATCAATAATATTTATTGGTTCAGTGATGAAAAGCTCCGTCATATTTGCAGGACCAGTGGTGTACTCTCCAATATACCCTGTCGCTTGGATTAGATCCCCTTCAAAAAGACTCGGAAATGCAGAACTATCCGGATCATAAGAGAGAACAGAACTCCATGGCCCCCCATTAATGTCAGAAAAAATAAATTTCACTCCAGATCCAGCATAACTAAGACCCGTAGGCATAGTGACAATACCTTCTATTGTTACCGTATCGCCTTCCATATATGATTTATCGGAAATTTCATCTTCTCCAGCTTTCATGAGGTCACTATACAAAACCTGTTGAACTCTTTGGATTCGAACTAGGCCAGTTTCCACAACGTCTTTAGCTAGACGAGGTTGCAACTTATATGCACTAAAACTATAATCTAAAACACCCGCTACCAAGCTTAGCTCTTGATCAATAGTTGGAAAGTAAAAATAGTCCCATTTATCATCACATATTACAGTGCCTCCACCGTTGATATCGATGGTGGTAAAATTCCACTCACCATATTGATTTGCTTCTTCGGATACCATTGCACCAGAAAATTCTATCAAACAACCTTCATAACTCTCACCGATATCACCAGCAAGAATCTCCGATGGCAAAATGACTAGATCATCATCACTTGATGCATGGACAACACCAACTGAAATATCTACCAATTGAGTTAATTCATAAAATTCATTAACAGTACCGGTTAAAGAAACAAGATCACCTTCCCCAGGGCCTTCAATTAAGGTACCAGAATCATCCGTCCAAGCAAATTGGTCCCAACCTTCAGCCTCGTAAGCGACTATACCATTCCAAGGACCATTTGCATCCTGGACATGCATAAATTTTCTATCATCTGAACCCCAAAACTCTGCTGTAACAATTCCATTTATAGAGACTTCTTGCCCCACTAATGGACTTGCATCATCTACATCAGGATCTGAAACATATTGAATATCATAAATTGAGGTGTAAACAGCTGTTGCAATATTACTCGCACCAGGTGACGGACTAGATAAACTAACCCATGAATCTCCACCATCTGGAACTCTACCATAAGAAATATCTTCTTCTTGAGCAGTAAAATCTAAGAGGACAACTGTTGCTCCTGAAGCATCTGCGATATGGATAGACTCCCCATCAGCACTTAGCTTATCATCAATTTGTGGAAAAGCATCTGCTTCACCAGTAAACCATAAAATAAAAAATTCTCCAGCACCTATAGAAGTACCTTCTACTGCTATGGTTGCAACTTCGCCATCCGTATCACTGAAACCCCAACCGGAAATATCAATAGCACTTTCACCGTAATTATATAATTCTACAAAATCTTCAGCACTACCAAATAAATCGACACCGCAACATTCACCAGCATTTGCTAAAAATTCATTTATTACTATCGTAGGAGCAGGACCTCCAGTACCGTGAGGATGGCTTCCTAAATAATCCCATGTGTCTACATCAAAAACAATCCATTCTGAATCTTCTTCATTTGTACCAGCTGAGCTTGCCCAGTTACCACTATTACCTTCTGTAATATTTGATTTTCTTACTAGAGTATGGTTCTGGGTTGCGTTCGTTATTCCTGCTACGTCCCATGCTGTACCCGGATCATCATTATCTACTCCAATAGCATCTATAATCACACCATCTTTAAGTAGCGCTATTCCATCATCTCCATTGTGATGCAATGGACTTTCATAAGCAAGAGCTAAGTCAGATTGATCGAGGATTAGAGGATCCGCTTCATCTGCCGAGATTACATAGACGTCCCCAGATGCTAATGTGCCGGATAAATCGATATCTCTTTCCCCGTTATCTCCCCAAGCTGTACCATTATTTGTTCCTTGAACAGAGTAGGATGAAAGATCAATATCCGAAGTTGTAGCGTTATATATTTCTATATACTTATTACTTGCTGAGCCCTCTGCATATTCTGAAATAAACAAATCCTCATCCAAGGGCACTTGAGCTCCTATTATAGTAGCTACAGTATATACTTCATCACCACTATTCGATGTTGGGTAATTTGCGGCTAGGCCTGAAGCACTAAAGGTTACATTTCCAACATCTCCCGATGGTGCGATCCAGTCAAAAACCCAACTTCCTGAAGTTATAGGTTCACTTTGCTGGATGTAGCTTCCATTGATTTCAGCAGAGGAAGAATTAGAGTTCAAACTAATGACACCTGCAGCATCCTCTCCCGCTTGAGCAATCGCTTGAAAACCATATCCACCAATATTCGTACCAGTGACTGATACTGTAACCTCATAAGTTTCACCAGGTACGTAACTCTCAGGAAGTCCTGTAAAAGCAATAGAGCCATCGCTTGAATTCGCGGTACCACTATGACAGGAAGTACAATTATTGAAATTAGGTGCATTATTTGCGTGTCCAGCATTCGGACCACCAGAATTAGCAAATAAAGCTGATAAAGACATAAGAATGATAGTAAAAATCTTCATTTTCTTTCTCCCTTAAGATACGTTTTAAAAATGTATATTTAAAATTACTTAATTTCTTAATTACTTAATTACTTAATTATTAAAAATTTTCCTTCTTTTACTTCCTTTGAATTCTTATCCTCTACTGTAAATAAATAAAGACCTGAAGCTGTGGCTTGATCATACATAGTTATCATATCCCAAGCATGTTCTCCTCCAGACATAATAGGATTCTTCTGTGAATCAATGTTTTGGATATCTTGGCCATTATAGCTGTCATTATGATCTATAATATCGACTAAGTCTCCAGCCAAAGAAAAAATTCGAATTTCGGCTTCCTGAGGTAGGTTTCTAAACCAAACCATCTTACCACGACTACTATTATCATCCCAAAGAGCTTGCCCTCTATATGGATTCGGATAAACAGTTGGTTCGCCAGCCCAATTGCTCCCATCTTCAATTGTTTTTCCGGGATAAACATATAAGCGATTTGCAAAGATTGAACTTTCTAAACTTTCTAAGTTTGCATCAGGATCACCCTGGTCATATGCCGTAATAGAATAATAATTTAGCCAACCATCTTTAACATTAAAATTCTCAAATTTATAATGATAGAAAACACCATTGATTAAAACACTGTCCTGTTCGCCAAACTCATCAATTATTTGAACGGATGAAAAACCCGTATTATAACCAAGTTCATTATCTAGGTCTATTTGCTGTAGTAACGAAAACTCACCAAGAGACTGATTATCCGTTTTTCGAGATCCGTAAATACGATAACCTTCGAAATCGACCTCTTGACTTATTGGGTCTAAAAAGTCTTCAGCATTATTTTGCCAATAAAGTGTAATTTTTTTTGAATTTACATCTAAATATAAATTAGGAGATGGTGGCGGAGCCGGCAATATATATCGATCTAAAATTTGGTTATTATTTAAATCTTCATCTTCTTCCAAAATATTATTTCTATTTTTATCTTCACCATCATAGGCTTTTTGAGCCCAATCATAATTAACATATAATTTTTCTCTTCTATTTGGAGAGTCACCACTCGCTCCATCATCCCACATTGCACAAACGACAACAAAGGATATACTACACGAATCTCCTGGCTCTAAAGTCCACATAGTTGTATCAGCATTCGCGATAGATCCGATCGGTCCAGCAGAGATTAAAAACAACCAGCTACTTTCTAATGCTGGATAACCTTCTGCTGTGTATTCTGGTCCGGTTCCTCTGGGAACAGAGGAAGACATTTTCTCATATCTTTCATTATCATTAATAGGCATACTATAGGCGGGAAAATTACTATTACTAGAATTTGTCCAAACCCACTGATTATACTGTGATTTTAGATGCTTCATATCTATACTGGATCCTAGAACAGACATTCCAAGATAAGATTCTGCCCAACCATCATCACCATCTGTATCGTACTGATAGGCTATATTCCGGTTGAATCCCGCAAGATCGGTGGATTCATCATAGCCATTTAAATTATCATACCATGTAAAACCTCCTCCTGGAGAGTAATAGTCTGTATAATTAAAATTTGCGATTGATGGATCGACCCATATCCCAGCATATAAATCATTAATTATATTTTCAGAATTATTTTTAAAAGTATAATTTAAAATTACAAATGCATCAGCATAGGAATAATTCCAGGCATAGCTCTCTAGGCTTATATCCAATCCAAGTGGATTATGATTTGGTATCCCTAGGTTATCAGAAGGATCCTCTCCATAATCTTTAAAATCGATGATCATGTCTTGGTGGGATACTGCTTCAGGAGAAAAATACTTGGCCATCGAGTCTTGAGTCGTGGAAGCGATTGAAGATTGAATCGTTATGGGCGACTTCGGGAACAACTCAAACCCTTCATTCCCAGCTTCAAAAACTCCATCGACGATTGAGGATGAGACCCTCCTTTCACCATTAACTATTCCTCCAACCCATAAACCAGCATAGGAAAAATGCTCTATTTGTTCACGCCCAATCTCAGTTTGCTGCTTATACTCGCATGACGGGTTTATACTTCCATCTTCCATACGATTCCAACCATTACCAATGATTCCAAAATTAGTGATCGTCAAGCCAAGATTTCCAACAGATGTGTACTTATCGTATTCATCATCCGCTAATTGGCTAAAAAGATAAGATATCGCTCCCAAGAATAAAACTAAAAATTTCATTTATTTAAGTAAAACAACTTTTCTAATTATAGAATTATTGACGTCAGACAATCTAAAAAAATAAACTCCGTTCGCTTCTTTTTTTGCATCCCATGTAAAATCATATGCTCCAAGGGAGGTCCATCTATTTTCAACGGATTTAATTAGATATCCATTGAGATTGAAAATTTCAAGCTTGAGATTCTTTCCCGAAGAGTTTTGAATTTCAACCATAGTGGAAGGGTTAAAAGGATTTGGATAGGCATGAGATAAGCTAAAGCTCATTGGTAAGTCCATTGAATGATCAGTCTTTAGAGTTCCATTAAAAGAGATACCTGGAGTACCAAAATCACCATCTCCATAAGTACTTGTTGCTGAAAACCAATTAAAATTGTCGTTATTGTTTAGATTTAAATCATGTATTTCGATAGAGGATCCACTCAAGATTGGCCATGAGTTTGTATATTGTACTTCATCAATTATTTCGCCCTCCACATTCATAAGAAGTATCGCGTCTTCCGAATTAGAAAATGATATCCCTTCATAAACATAATCAGAGATAAGACCACCATTTATAGAGAAATCATTATTTCTAGACAAAACAATATATTCTCCTGGAGATATAAGAAGTGTATTACCAATATTATTAATTATATGTCCATTTTCATCACCATCCTTAATAGTCCAGCCCTGTAAATCAATGGTCATATCCGTCATATTTACAACCTCAAACCATTCGCCATAAGAGTCTGATACCGCTGAAGGATTTATCATTATTTCTGAGATAACAATACTAGAATCACCATAAACAAGATCATCAAACCAAACATCCATATATACTGGTAAATGATCAGAAGCAGAGTGCAAAGCATTCGCAATCTCATTACTCACGGCTGAATTATTACCATTATTTATAGCATCATTAAAATGATTTCCATCATTTCCAAGTACTTCATACGTATCTTCCATGTAATGAACATCTGATTCGGTTGAAAGCATTGATTCAGAAATAAAAAGCCAATCAAATCGATCGTCCATTCCTCCATTCGCTCCACCACCGAACTGAGTTGTTCTTGGTGATTGAGTATGGACATCAGCAAAGGAACTATTATTATGCCAGTTCCCAATTCTGTTGATTGGATCAAATAATTGCCCTTGAGAGTTTTCACCCTCTGATGTAAGCATATCAAATGCCGGCTCTGAAGTTGAATTATTTGAATAAATATTAAAATCACCTGCAACTATAAACTTACTATTTGGATTCAGATTATTAAGATGATTTCGTAAAATAGTTACTTCTTCTAATCTCTGCGCAGCATTGCTCGTTCCTGAACTCGCTTTCAAATGTACTCCATAAATATTGAACTCAATTCCTGATTGATTATGCATCATTGTCCATTCAATAACATCTCGAGTACCAGAAGATTGTGCTGTATTTATAGCATTGGTATTAATGTAAGTAAAATCTTCATGTTTAAAGTATAATGCAATATCCTGTTGAGCCGTTTGATTAATAAATGGAGCTCCTAACCAAGAGCTTGGCTCTAGAACTTCTAAAACATGATTCTTAAAATTATCATACCCCGTTTGACTAATAATTTCCTGAGCAACTATAAGATTAGGTTCGATTAATTCTAGAATAGATATATAATTTTCTTCACGTGAGCTATCGTCAGAATAATTTAATATGTTGTACGTTAGAAACCGTGTTGTTGAAGCATCTAAAGTTGCTACTAATAATAGTAATGATATAATTTTCATTTAAAATTCCATATAGGCTTCTATTCGACCTGTTTCTAAATCATTATGATTTTTGATTTTTATTTGTTTAAAATGTTTTAGGTTATTCATTTGATTTTCATCTAGCAATTCAAGGTGCTCTAAAAGTGTCATTGTGGCTATTGGTAATGCTCTAAAATTACCGTCTAAAATTTTAATAGCGACTCCTATACAACCACGGTCTTTTGTCTTTATAGAGATACCTCTAACGGATTCGCCTCCTACTTTTGTTACGCCTCTTCCTTCAAGCGCTTGAATAAATTGAGAATCAAAGTGATTAGTACCACCGACAAGGTTCGGGTAAGAAGTCATTGCATTATAGACTCTATTCAGTTCACTTAATTCACCTGAACCTAATTTCTGAAATAACCTCGCTATTGTCTCTAATGAAAAAAATGGCGTTGGAGCAGAGCATCCATCTATCTCCAAAGGTATACTTTGCTGATCAACTAACGATTCAATATAGCTTATAATTGTTTTTTGAACTGGATGATCTTTTTTGATATAATTTTGAGTCCCTTTACCTAAATATTGTGCAAGGGCCAACATTCCTACATGTTTTCCACTACAATTATTATGCAATGCTTTTGCCTGAAAACCATTTTTTATCATATCATTTCTAATCACTTTATTTGAAGGTAAATGCGCACCGCACTCATAATCTTTGTTCGAAAGTCCAATTTTTTTCAACATAGACTCTGCTGTATCAGTGTGTATTTTTTCACCCGTGTGAGATGAACACATCAGAGCTAATTCTTGATCATTAAAATTAGCAATATCTACGGCTCCAGACTTCACGGAAGCTGCGGCTTGAAATGGCTTTAGCGCAGACCTTATACAGGTTAAATATTGAGGATCCCCAGTGGAAAAAAAAACTTCTCCTTTTTCATCAACTGCGACAGCAAACCCCACATGGATACTCTCAGTTAAATCGCCGCGAGTGACCCGACATAGTATAGGCATTAAATTAATTCACCATTTTGGATACAAAATCAAACTTAAAGCCATTTTTCTTTAGTTCGGGTATCTCTTTTGCAAGAACATTCAAAGTCTTTCTTTTAACATGGCCAATACCTATTGAAAATCCATCTAATTCAGCTTTCCGTACTAACTTCTGCAGTTGTTCTTTAATCTTTATCTCATTGTCTTCATTGTCTAAAAAGATATTCCTTTGAGCTGTCGGTACACCAAAAACTTCCATGGTATTAACAATAATTGTTTCAACAGTTGTACGACTATCTAGGAAAAAAAGGCCTCTATCTTTAATTACTCTTGCAACATTTGACATAACATGTTGATCCGCTGAAGCTTTTGAGCCTTGGTGGTTATTCATACCTACAGCCATAGGTATTTGATTAAAAGCATTACTCAGACGTCTTTGAATTGTATCATTATCCATAGAAGTCATTAGGACGAATTTTTCTTCCCCATATGTTTTTCCAGTATTTTCCATTGGCATATGTACAATCACTTCATAACCAGCATCTACAGCTTTTGCACCAAATGAAGTGCTATAGTTGTGACCTGGAATAATCGCATATGTTAAGTCAGCATCTATTTTCAAGAATCCATCAGAAATTTCATCATTCCGATAACCAAAGTCATCGATAACAATTGCAATTCGTCCTTTAAAAGGAGCTTCTATTTTTTCATCGACTAGAGGTTCTTTTACAATTATTGATTTTTCTTGATCCGTTATTTCTATTTTTTCTTTTTTTAATATCTCTTCGTCTACACCAGAGACCTTATCATCCATTTTTTTTAAGATTATTAAAAGAATCACAATTATGATCATTAATAGATAGATGATTGGTGTCTTTAAATCTATTTTTTTCATGGTAATAAAATATTAAGAGAAATCATATGCGGGTTACCTAAATCCTGAGTCCCAAATCTTATTCCATAACCAATTTTAAGCGTCTTTGCTTTTATTGAAAATCCAATTGATGATTCAGAAAAAGAATCTGAGTATAAAAAGCTTGTATAAAAATCTAAAAATGTCCACTTAAGCTGATTTCCAATAATATACTGGATATTGGTGGGCTTTTTATCCCAATCGATTGATCCGAAAACAGTATTTTGATAACTATTAAATTGGAGTTCTTTTGAAATTGTACTTATTAATCGTTGAGGTAATTTGACTTTTTCAGTTATCAGATTATCCATCCTTCCTAAATTCTCCAAAGATAGACCAATTTTAAAACCGTTATTTAGATTGTAATTACTACCTAAGCTTATTGAAAACCCACTTGTTTCTTCGGTGTATAGACCTAATCTGATATGGGATAGCATAAATCCAAATTTATATTTTTCATTACTAAAAGAAAAACCAGTATTGAAGGAAATACCATATGAGCTAAAATAGGAAAGGGGGTCGTCTTGTGGCGTATTCTCTCGGTATTCAAAGTCTGTTAAGCCTGAATATTTAACACCAAAATGGACGATTTTATTATTAAAAGACTGATTAAATCCTATGTGCATTAAGCTTATATCACCAAGCCAAGAGCCTCTATTTAACATCAGGTTTGACTGATTTTTTTCTGCTGAAAAAAGAGCGGGATTTACGGGGAACATTCCAGGTAAAGTTGAATGATTACCTATTGCTAGCTGCTCCACTGAACTGGGAAGGAATAAAAATTTAGTCCCTAAGCCATATACTGGAAGACTAATTACTATTAATAAGAATAAATTAAAAACTAAATGCATAAGAAATCGTATGAGCTGTTTGAGATACCCAATCCATAGAAAAAGCATAATCGATTCTAGAATCTTTTTGCTTAAATAAACGATACTCATATCCAGCGCCAAATCCTATTCGACCATTGCCATATCCACCGCGGAAAAAGTATTGCTCTAAAAATCCATATTCGACGCCTAGTCTTGGGAGTAGACTTGAAAATGTTTTGTGATTTGTAATAAGACCAACATCCCCAACAATCGATAAACCTTTATTAAAGAATCTTGATCCAATTCGATATATAATTGGAAAATCTTCTTTATAGGGTCCTCCTTGGGTGTAAATATCATTTGTATCCCACTGATAATTAGAGCTTAAATCTTGGATAACAATTCCTAAGGTATTGTATTTCCCTGTTTTAATCAGAAGGCCAATGTCGAACCCTATACCAGAACCAGATATTTGATCACTCTCAGTAATGGGAAGGTCATATTTTAATAATTTAAAATTTGCACCAATAGATAGCCATGGCATAATCCGTTGAGCAAACGTAATCATGAGAGCATTTTCGCCTGTTTGCATTTTAGAAGACTTCATCCCAGTACTAAATCGACCTTGAATATCACTGACACCAGCAAATACCCAAGCAACCCCAATTCCAGCGGTTGGAGGTAAAGACATTGCAAAACTATTCGCAGCTAACCTTCTATCAAGAGAAAGGTTTGTATAAGAACTTCCAAAGTGTCTATCAATTAAAAAAGCGGCCCAGGCTGGGTTATGAAATGTTGCGAAGCTTTTATCCAACTCAGCAGTAAAGCCTCCTCCCATCGCGATTGAACGTGCGCTAATGCCCATTCGTAAAAATGATCCGGACCTGGAACCCCAGTCTTGAGAGCTTGCCGTCGCTAAAAAAAGAACTATAAAAATAATTTTTTTCATTACTTCACTACAATCAATTTATCCCAAAAATCAATCGGGCTTGAATTCAAAGAAGGTGAATATTTTAATTTAACAAAATAGACACCATTATCGACTAAGTTACCATTAAGATCTTTACCATTCCATTTTAGAGCGCCATTATAACTATTTAAATTAAAATTCTTTTCATATACTTTTTCCATAGCAAAATTGTAAATATTTAACTCAATTATTGTGTTAATTATTTCCCCTGTATGAAATCGGACATAGCCTTCACCATTTAACTGGTTATGATTTAAAGGCGAAAATGGATTTGGATAAGCATAAAAATCTGCCGCATCGTAATCTGTTTGAAAAATACTCCAACTTGAACCTTGTAAGTCAGATGAAAGAGCTGCACCATTACCCGTCCCAACCCATAAACTTGGGTTCTCCAGACGAGTATCTAATACTGAAGTATAAACAATATCTGTTAAAATTTGACTTTGAACCATAAAGGTGGTGTCAACTGCAGGTGCAAACTTTGCCCAATTTTCACCATCATAGCTTTTCCAAAGTCCTGATTGGCTAGAAGCCAAAATAAGTGAGTCTTTAGAAAAAATATTATAAATACGTTCCCCCAAAAGAGCCGTATCCCAAGTAAGGCCATCATCTCTTGTATAACTAAGCCCTCTCGTCTCATTTGGATTATCAGCATTCATTGTTGCCGCCCAAATCGTTGTTTTTCCTTGCCATTCTTGCTTGGCTATACCTACAACAAAATTTCCAGAAAGGTTATGACTTTCGTAAGAATAGTGTTCCCACTCTATACAGTTTAACAATTGTTGATTCCCATCATCTAATTGAACCCATTCATCGATAATGATTCCTTTATTAATCCCATTGGCTGTTCCGGCCCAAACAGTATCTCCATAAGCAAGAACGGAAAATGCTTTGTGATTATGGTTTCCGCCATCAGCGGGATCTCGAGGATTCAAATAGTAATTGGAGAGTACTGGTCTACCAAATGCATCACTTTCATCAAAGCCATTGCAAAGAGATAGAGAATCTTGATTATCCATTGGTAAAGGCACATTTTCCCAATTCCCTTCCTCCATATTATACCTTCTTAGTCCTCCAGCCCAGCTTGCTATCCACAAATATTGGCCACTAATATATGAGTCATAGGTAACATTTGCTTCCGGAACGGTGACAGGTAAACACCGATAGAAACCCTCTCCAAATGGTTTTAAGGTGTCCACTTCTAGATCTACTGGCTGTTCTAAATAATTCCAAGAAATCCCACTTGTATCTTGTGCATTATAGGATATCACCAAACCATGTCCAACTTGGATACTTCCATTATCTCCTGAAAATGAGACCGCTAAAGTATCCCCTTTTACTGCAATGGCAGGAATACCACCTAATGGCAATAACTCAGTGGTTTGTTGATTAACTAAAGAATCTTCCGTTGATAAAAAAGAGAATACTTGATTTCCGTTATGTAATGCTAATCCTTGTCCAGTACCAAACCATGTTAGCGAGTCACCCATAAGTTTTATTTCAGCAATAACATTACTTTTCAAGCCATTATATAATGAAGTATCTGAGGAGGATGCTTTTAGACTATATCTCGTTGGAGATTCAGATTGTCCAAATAGAAAAGAAGACAAAAGAATAATTACTATTTTTTTATTGAATGATAATTGCATGTTCTATTTCATTTGAATAATCATTTGAAAGGTCTTGAGATAAAAATCGCCAGACAAAGTTTCCTGCTTTTGTTTGGAAACCTGGATCCGTAAAACCTGTACCATAGATAGGTATTCTAAAGCTAAAGATACCATCACCTTTTACCTCATCTCCACTTGTGAAATTTGGCTCATATAAAACAACACTACTTCCATCATCATATAAATAAATATAGTCTCCTTTATTCATTGCTGAGTCACCATCAACATGATAAGAAGTAAACCCAACCCATTTAATAGTTTCAAGGCCATCAACGTCAACAACTTCTGCACTTACAGTTGCTAATATAATAGTCGCATCTGAAGGTCTAATAATTGTATCTGGAGCATTAATAGATAATACCCTTGGAATAATATTTCCAATTTTTGTTGAATCTTTGAGAATCAAAACTTCAGAGCCATAAAATGCTTTATAATCAAAATAAACATAGCCAGAATCGTCATTAAGAATATTTTGAATATTTGAAACTTCGTTAGGAATTTTTAAACCATGTAAATTATCACCTGTTATTATATCTCCTCTTGTACCGTCATCGTATAACTTTAAAATATCTTTAGTATTATTTTCACTTATTCCATACCATTCAACGAAAGCACTATCAAGGTTATTTCTTGAAAACATTTTTTCAAAATATGCAGCAAAATATAATTTGTTTACATCTTGATGAAAAGTAAACTGTGAATTTGAAATAAAAACTAACTCGTCATCATTTTTTACCTCATCACAAGAAAATGCAAAAAAAGTAATTAAAATTAAAAAGAATATTTTTATTCGAGTCTGGTTAGATAATATTAGAGTCAAAAGGTTCCCCAATCTTGCCCTTTCCTATTATAAATATAGTCGACCATTAGTCGTCCAACTTGACCTAAGCTTTCCGAACTACAGTTCTCAGGGACATCATCCATTGTATGCCAAAAATTAGCATATGAGCTTGGATATTTAAAATCAATTAAATCAATCGCTGGTATTCCAGCAATTTCGTAAAGAGGCACGTGGTCATCGTAGATTGCAAATTGGGGAGTAATATCAAAAGCATCAAGCCCTAAGTCTTCCGCCCTACCCCATAAATAACGAACGAGCTTTGGATGATACTGTAATGAGTATTTTTCAACTGGAAGATGTAATTGCTTATCCCCAACCATATCTAAGTTTATAGCCTCATTTGGTTTTGGTATTGGAAGGTTTTTAGCAAAGAACCGTGAGCCTTGACAATAAGTCACATTTTCTCCGGGTATACCCATATCTTCACCATCAAAGAAGACTAAGTTAACTCCTATCGCAGGAGCATTCTGTGACATAATTTTAGCAAGTTCTAGTAAAATAGCAACACCCGATGCGCCATCGTTTGCTCCTATAATTGGCTGATTCCTATCTCTACGGTTTTCCTCTTGATCAGCCCATGGACGTGTATCCCAATGGCATGATATTATCGTTTGAAAATCAGCATCAGGATTAAATCTTGCGATAACATTCTGTAAATCATACCTATTGTTTCCTCGCTTTTCTTGATAACTGAAATCTTGTAGAATGATTTCATCGGCGTATTGGCTTAGCTCATCAACCATAAAATCTAGACAGGCATAGTACCCTTCAGACCCCGGATTTCTGGGTCCAAAGTCACATTGTTTAACGAGGTATTCAAATGCGCTATCTTCATTAAATTTTGGATTACTTGAACCGCAACCGATAAGAATAATCAATGATGAAATAAGTATATTTTTCATTTTACCCTGAAATTGCAAGGTTGACGTCAAATCCAAAATCTCTGTCAATCTTTTTACCTGTTGTTCTCGTATCACTTTCACGATATTCATATCGAATTCCACCACTTACTTTTGTTGAAAATTGGTAGGACATTCTCAGTCCTGTTTTCCAACTCTTTGAAAAAGATCCAACTTCTAAATTAATTTTATCTCCCGAGCGCTGTTCTTCGCTTTCATTACGATCATAATTCATTGTAAAACTTATGGTATTATTTAGATTAAGATCTCCATAAAACGGAACAGGAATATTTATTCCACCGCGATGGGTATATGTACCCGTTGAAGTATAACTATTGTCATTTTGGATAGTCAAACCACTGGGTGATTCATCAAGAGATTTATTTCGATTGTGTCTAAATGTAACTGAAATATTTTTTTTCAAAGTCATATTCATACCAAACAGTGGTGCAAAATTTCTATTTACTCTAGAAGACCGTTCATATTCTTTATATTTATTTGCGAATACACCAAAATTTAAAAAATTCATATTCTCAGGTGAAATATCTTCAAATTGCCAAGACCTTGTTTCTTTACCTGAATAACTATGTTCTAAAGAAGCAGATTTAGCAATGAATTTAATCAAAGGCCATTTTTCTAAACCACTTAGCCTAAAGCTCCACCCGGGGAAAGGTAGACCTTTATCAAAGAGCTCTCCAGCTGGTAAATAATCTCTTGTCATAGAAAGTTGCTCCAGCCCTGAACTCGCTATAGTCGTTGTAAAGTTTTGAGAAAAATTAGTACTAATCGTAATTGCCCTTGTCAATTTAATTCCACTTCTTATAGATCCATCTCTTTTATGGTCCCAAGTTCCAAGATTACTTCCTACCTCATCAGACTGATTTAATCCATGGTTTGGCAACCAGCCAAACTTATAGCCAATTGGGACTTCTCCTATTATTTGGTTATCAGACCTATTTAAATTCTCATTATAACTTACAGAAATTGGATTAATTTTTTTAAAGATACCATGAACAACGTTTAATGGGTTAAAAGCTGTTTTCTTTTTGTTTTTATTATCCGAATCAGCTTCAGATACTTTTCGATTTCGAGATCGTGCGCCACGTGTTCTGGAATTTCCTGTCTTTCCCCTTGATTTTGATTTAGGCTTATATATTAATTCAAAAAGTTGACTTGGCGTTAATGTAAAGTTTGAACCAAATCTTAATTGTGTACTTATGTTTTGACCTTCTCGGGTTAAATCATCAGACCAACGAAAATTAGCGGTATAATTAAATGAAGGCTTTAACCATTTAAAGATACTAGGACTATAAGCAGTATTAAAACTTTCAGTTTGCTGAGTGACAGTACCGGGGTCTAATTCTTTAACAGCAGTCCAAAGATACCCTCTATAATCATTTAATTTACTCTGCCCGCTCCAACTATATTTGCTTGATAACGTGTTTGTTAGTTTATAATCAAGGTTAAGGGATCTATCTAAACCAAAGTTATACGTTTCGGGACTTTTTACTCCACTTCTTGTTTGATTCCAAGTCAACTTTTCATTTATATTAATTCCAGTTTTAAATATTGAGGGTGTATAGTAAATATGTAGATCACTCAACGACTCACCAACCAATGGATAGTTTTTAGCCCATAAAAATGGTTTTATATAATTATTTCGCCCAAAAGGAACATTATAAGCGAATTTTCCAGAGTAATTTTCAGACCATTTTTGGCGGTAGGTCACATCTGAAGAGCTCGATTGAGAAGCACTAAAGTTTAATGAGATATTATCGATTGTATATTTTAAAAATTGATTATCGGATTTTCCTGTTTTCTTAATAGATGTGCTTAATGATACAGAATTACTTTTTATCATTATTGAATCTGGAATACTTTCTTGACTCACTAGTCGGTCTTCCCCAGAATAATATTTTGGTTTACTCTGATTTTGAGTAAAAGAGCCATTAATAGGTATTGAGACACCCCATGAATTTGGTAAGAACCTATCAATATCTAGTTTACCATTCATATTCAAATTTTCAGATGTATTATTTGATTTTGAAAGCCTTTCTTGCAATCGATGATAATCAGCATCTTGGCGACTATAAACAAACGTCGCCGACCCAAGATCTGACAACTTAAAACTTGATTGAACCCGCATTGCAACGCCTTTCTCTTTTTTCACCCCACTTAAACGAAGTTCATCTATCCATAGTTCACCGCTAATCGGGTTCTCACCAATATTTTTAACACCAAGAGAAAAATATTGAAGTCTATTTAAAGCAGGTTTTCCAACAATTTTTATTTTCTTACCTGTCGGTTGGCCTAGATCATCAGTAAAAATATATTTTCTAACATTGACTGAATCTAACAAAATATCAGTCTCACTATTTTTTTTAATTTTTGATATATCAGCCTCTTTCAGAGCCGTAAGCCAATTAAGATCAATTTTAAAACTATTTCTATTTTCATCTTCATCCCAACCATTGTAAACAGGCTGAATAATTTCATAATAATCATCACCTAAACCAAATTTCAAAGAGAGCTCCACATCTGTTTCTGAAAATGTAGCCCATGGAGTATTTCCATAAACATACATTTTCATATAATCATATGTCATAAAACTTCTTTTTTGATTATCATTGAGAGTATATAAAGTTTTTTGTGCTAATCCGGTATGCTTTGATGGTAATTGATCAAATTTCAATACTAGCGATTGTTCTTTTGATCTAATTTCATTTAATTGGTCATACTCTCCTTTAACACCTTTTGGGGGAATATAATCAGCATTATCTTCTGTATTAATTACAGCAACTTGAAATTGAGGGCCTTGATTTTCTAAAGAGCTAAAGGCTTCAGAGGTAGAGTTATTATTTAAAGAATAAATCGTAGAATCTTGGTCAAGGATTCCTATTTCCTGCCATTCATTTCCAACAATTTCCATTTTGGCTATTTGCAATTGTTTTTGAACTGAGTCAATCCCTGTAACAGCTAATCGAACATAACGGATTTCATTCCACTCTATGTTTTGAACTTTTTTAAAACTAGATAAAGGAATTCTGAATAGTTTCCAATTAGTTGGAACTCCATCTTTTTCAGTAGCCCCAGCTAAGTAAGTTGTATCGGTTAACATAAAATCAGCGGAAAAATAATCATTAGATTTATCTAAGAATGTTGATCTATCTAAATCTTCTGTGTCTGGATACTTACCTCCTTCTTGAATTCTTGACCCCGTCCCATTTGATTCAGTTCCATTAGCATTAGAATAATTAGAACTTCCAGCCTCATAATCCCAGTTATCTCCATTCGGATCATTAAGATCGACATCAGAGGATCTGTTAATAAATAATGTGTCACCTTGATAAAATAGATCGCTGTATAATCCATTTTCCAAACAGCCTCCCCACCCATCTTCAGTTTCATCAAAACAACCATCAAGACCAGTATCCTCATTATCCTCTAAAAAACCATTACCAAGAGTTAAACCAGCTCCAGGAATATCTTCTGTATTTAGTTGTCCATTTCCATCTTGATCTTCTGATATTTTCCCCATATCAATATGGAGCCGCCCAGAACTTCCTTTCACCCAAATTTCAAAAAACTTACTTTGAATTTGATCGTAATCGCCAGTATAAAGTGACGTTGTAACCCCAACCCAAAGAGAATCTGGATCTAAGCTTCGTTGAAACTCTTTTGACTTATATCTTAAAATAAGGACATCAGTTGTTTCATTTCCAGCTCTGAGAGAAGTCGACTGGTTGGGCCAAATCTCTTTTGTTCTAACAGGGACATAAGGATTAAACCAATTAAGCTTTCCTCTATTTTTTTGTTTGTACTCCTTGTTAAATGTAGAGTCAATATAACTATATTTTAAGGGCGCTGATGATGCTTTCCAAAATCGACGCTGTATCGATGGGGAGGTTGTTCTTTTACTACCTTCAAAATCATCAATGAAGGCAACACCATTTGGATCACCAGTTTCATTATTGCTTATTGAATTTGGATTTGGAACAACTTGAGCAATCTCTCCTTCAAAAGATAAAGAAGATAATTTATCTGCTTCTATTAATGGCATTTTATCTAATAATCGCGTAAACCCTTCCATCTCCCATTCATACCGACCATTTAGATCCCAAATAAAATTACGAGTTGGCTCATATCCAACTTCAACTTTTTCATTAATAATTGATTGATTAAAATATAATGCGGTAACCCCTATAAATGAATTTGGTTTTCCTAAATTCATTTGAGCTCTAGTACCAAAAATAGTTTTTTTATCAAAAGAGACTAGTTCATGCTTATCATAATTAACTTTTAGTTTTGCATTTGGATCGTTCGCAGCATCACCCAAAAGAACAATTGTTCCTGAGAAATAATCAATATTATAATCAAGACCCCTTTTCAAAGTGAGACCATTTTGAATTACTTCTTCGCTACCCTCAATAAGCATAAAACCTAAATTAATAGTTGAACTCTGATTTGTATAGGCAGCTTCTATTAGCCAACGATGATCACCATTAATTTCAGAGGAGGAAGATGAAGTATAAAGAATACCGGCCCCTAATTGATCTTTTAATTCTTCAACCGTTTGACCACCATCTAAAGAATCAACTTTTGCAAATGGGTGAAAAGCAGGAAACATTAATTCACCATCTACCATATTCATGATGTTAGCCATCTTCTTGTCTATTATTTCATCATAGCTTCGATTTCCGTTCTCATCTAAGCTGTCTAAACCAAAAAGAGTTATAAAAGGTAGACTTGAGGCTTTATCTCTATCTGAAACTGGCGTAGCATTTTTATTATAAATCTTTAATTCAAACCCATCTGGATTAATTTGAGAAGTTCCTAAATAATATACATTCTTAAACATTAATGGCCATGTGGAATGGCTCGGGTAGCTATTCCGTGGCTTAAGCATCATCAGGGCTAGGTTTGTCCCAATTGAATCAGGCCCAGATCCAACTTCCATAATAATTTCGCCTGTTTGTCTATTTGCTATGCTAAAAGTACAACCTAAAATATCTTGTGAAATTTGCTCTCGAACTCTAATAAAACCTAAATCAGGACTAACATAATAGTTAGTCCCTTGCTCTAATCTAATAAAACTACCTTCCTCATTTTCATCAACAAAACTAGTGGTGTCTGATGGATCTACAAACGCCATACCAGTCATAGCATTTGGATCATTGATATTTATAGATTTATATAATTCAAAGTTTTTTATAACGACATCTCCAATCTGATGAAGGCCATTCTTAAGAGGATAAAATGGAGGAATAGAAAGATTCTGGTCTCCATCACGAAACCAAGGATGAATAAAAAAATACCTATTTTTCATCCAATCTACATCTCTTATTTGTTGCTTACTACTTTGACCGCCTCCTTCCCATTCAGATTGTTCTTTCTTTGACTTTTCTATAGATGCTATTGTAGTGACATCAATTGGACCTAACTTTGAAATCGCTTTCACTCCAAACAAACCCTGATTTTTTCCGGAGAAAGTGACATACTTTGTAGATGGGAGAGAAAGAGAGATATTCCCCGCTTCAACTTTTTGAACAATATCATCTTCATAGCCCTCATAAGAAATTCTAATATTATTTTCCCAATCAAATTGACGTTCTGAATCTTGATCCATCGAAACCGTTATACGATCACCAATTTTACCTTGTATGTTTAAATTTTGTTTTTGATCAAATTCAAGGTGAGTATTTTGTGTTTGGTTTAGAGTAGAGCGGACTAACTCTTGATCTTGGAATACCATCTTACCATTAATATTTACATTACCACTTACACGTAAAGAAGCTCTACCAAGTCTGCCTATATCTACACCAACAACCTCAAGCATCTTCCCTCTACTTCTTCGTGAATCATTTTTATTTTCTTTCTGCATTATCTCAAGAAATTTTATATGCCATTTTTGTCGATGCAAACTTTTAAAATACCATTCTAAGTTTGAAGTAAAGGGTATCTGCAACCTTACATTATCAATAGTCTCATATATTGTAATTGTTTTCCAATCCCATGAGACTTCTATAATCTCTTTCTTTGAAGTAAATGGAGATTTAATAATTCCTATTGGAACTAGAAGGGAATCAATTGTTTTTATTAAAGAATTTGGATGCCTAGGGAATGGATCGTAGACAAAAAGAGACTTTGGGATAAGATCTGGTTTTATAATATTTTGAAATCCCGGATCAATTAATAGCCTATTGGTCTCAGCAAAAAGGGAGGAAATGGATAAAAGTATCCATAAACAAAAAGTTCTCTTTTTATTTTGGCAAAAAATATTTTTTTTAAAGTTGATCAAGAATAGTCTTAATTAAATTAATATCACTTTATTCGATAGAGCCTCCATTTTTAAAATATTTATTTAATTGTTGTACCATTTTCTCCAAAGCTTTTGCTCGGTGACTAATTAGGCTTTTTTTATATTTAGACATTTCTGCAAATGTTAGTTTTTGATCTAATGGTTTAAATATTGGATCATAACCAAAACCTTTTATACCTTTTATCTCTGTCGCTATTATCCCCTCTACAACTCCTTCTTCATAAAGTTCCACACCAAGATGAACAAAAGTAACGACAGTTCTGAAACGTGCTGTTCTTAATTGAATTGGCACGTCCTTTAACTCAGTTAGAAGTTTGTTAACATTCTCTTGATAAGTTGAGTTTTCACCAGAATATCGTGCTGAATAAACACCAGGATCTCCATTCAAGGCATCAACTTCTAAACCTGTATCATCAGCTAATGAAGGTAAGCCTGTTATTTTGTAAACTTCTCTCGCTTTAATTAATGAGTTTTCATGCAAGGTTGTTCCTGTTTCTTCAATCTCTCCAATATGGGGGAAATTCTCCATGGTTAATACTTCAATATCCATATTAGCCAAAAGAAAAATCATCTCTTTTTGCTTATCCATATTGTGTGTTGCTATCACTATTTTTTTATCTGCAGACATGGTAAAAAACTCGACTTAAAAAGGACGAGAAACATATGTGCATTCTATTAATGAGTCAAGTCCTAAGTGGCTTTTGAATTTTACAATCAAATCTTTTTGTTTTAGTCTTTTGCCCAACTAATTTCACTTCGAATTTTAAATATATACTATCATTTTTGTGGCTCGGTAGCTCAGTTGG
>Ga0209632_10001283_pt1 | contig 25582 bp, 20 predicted proteins | sample COG_10_FD_184754 | JGI IMG/M metagenome (GOLD analysis project Ga0209632, IMG submission 184754) | Pelagic Microbial community sample from North Sea - COGITO 998_met_10 (SPAdes) (version 2) | ecosystem: Environmental > Aquatic > Marine > Neritic zone/Coastal water | place: Helgoland, sampling... | reverse complement strand
ATAATGACCAAAATTAAATCAAAAAGTGGCATGTAAAATATTAGAATAGGTACAAACCACGTTGAGGATTGAAAACCTCGAGAAGGATTGTAAATAATCGCAATAGCAGCTAATACAAAACCTAAAGTTTGAGCTCCAGAATCGCCTAAAAATAATTTGGCTGGATTTGAATTAAAGAAATAAAGACCTATAGAAGCACCAAGCATTACAGAACAAAAAAGGAATAATTGTTCTTGCCCTGTAATTAGTGAAATGATAAAAAAGAAAAGAATTGAGACAGTACTGAGTCCGATAACCAATCCATCAATACTATCTATAAAATTAAATGCATTAGTTAAAGCTAAAAGCCATATAATTGTAAAAAATATATTTAGCCAAAGATCTAAATTAGAACCTGAAGAATAAAAGAATTCTGGTGAATCAAATATATTTACCTGAACTCCATTAATGATTAAAATTATAGCACCGGATAACTGTCCTAGTATTTTTTGAATTGGTGAAAGATTAAAAAAGTCATCTAAAATACCAACGACAAAAATTACCGAACCTGAGCATAAAATAGCCCAAATATTAGGATCTCTCCAAAGACCAGTTAATATCATTAATATTAAAATTGTATCAAAAAGAACCAATCCTCCGGTAATAGGAATAGGATATAGATGGTTTTTATGATCTGCACTATTTGGGTCATCCATTAAATTTATTTTGGGAGCGAGGAATAGACTCAACCAAGAAAGTAATATTGTAATGAAAAGACTCCCAATAACAATTAAGATTCCATTATCTAGACTTTGTAATTGTTCCATCTAAGCTTTTGTTAAATATAAGATTTCACTGATAATTAATTTAAAGAGCATTATCAAACTATAAAAAAGATTGAATATTAATGAATAATTTTTAGAAAAATGTTTAAAATAATATCGATAATAAGACCTGTGCCATTCAAATATAGCCTTCATTGGTACTGTTTGTGAACCTCCCGCCCCACCTTTATGAGTAACGAGAACTGTTGGATTGTAATAGACTTTCCAACCACTTTTTTTTGCCCTCAAACAATAATCCGAGTCTTCTTGATATGCAAAATATCGCTCATCGAAAAGCCCTATATGCTGAACTACTTCTTTTTTTATCACCATACATGAGCCTGAGACACCTCCAACTTCATTAGTATCATTTTCATTAAGATGATTTAAATGATAACCCGTAAACCTTTTATCATTTGGAAATAACTTAGAAAGACCAAAAAAATAAGAAAAAACAGCTCTAGGTTTTGCAACACCTCTTCTGCATGATTTTTGAAAATCTCCATTTACATCAGTAACCTTTGGACCAACAATACCAACATCTTTATTTTCAATCAGAAAACGAATTAAAAGACTTAAAGAATTTTTATGTAAAACCGAATCTGGATTAAGAATCACTATATAAGAACCTTGGCTTACAAGAATGGCTTGGTTTATAGCAGCTGTATAACCTTCATTTCTTTTATTTTTAATTAGGTGAACTTTTCTATATTTATCTTGTATACAATATTGAGATCCATCTGATGAATTATTATCAACAATTATAATCTCAAAACTATAATTAGATATAGATTGATTAATAGAATTGAGACAATCAATTAAATGTCTTTTTGCATTAAGATTTACTATACATATGGAAATATCTATCAATTCTTAATTCCAATTAAAAAGTTTCCAGATACGTAATCGCCAAACTATCCAAATAGCTTCATACATTATTGACTTTGACATTTTAGATTCACCAATCGTTCTATCTGTAAATATTATGGGACTTTCTTTTATCCTAGCTCCTAAAGACCAAGCTCTAAAATTCATTTCTATTTGAAAAGAGTACCCTTGTGATTTTACTGATTTTAATTTAATTTTTGTTAGAAGTTCTACACGCCAAGCTTTAAATCCTCCAGTTCCGTCTTTAATTGGCATACCTGTAATTATCCTTGAATAAAGATTTGCACCATAGCTAAGCATTAGTCTTCTTATCGGCCAATTAACAACGCTAACTCCATGAACGTACCTACTTCCAATAATAAGATCATTATTTTTTAATCCGAGTATAAGTGAGCCTAATTCTTTTGGATCGTGAGATAGATCAGCATCCATTTGCACAACAGTTTGATAACTTTTTTCTATAGCCCACCTAAAACCATAAATATATGCAGTACCAAGACCAGATTTGTGGGAGCGTTCTTCTAAAAAAAGGTTCTCATATTTTTCTTGTAATTCTTTTACTTTTATAGCTGTTTTATCTGGTGAGTTATCATCAATAACTAAAATATCACAATCGAGATTTAATTCGAATATTTGTTTTACTAGAGTCGAAATATTTTTAACCTCATTATAAGTAGGGGTTATCACTAAAGTTCTCAAATTACCCCCCTATCTATTATGGCATCTAAACAATTATCAATAGATGGTGGTACTAGTTTGAGATCTTTTTTTATTTTATTTTGATTAAGCCCACCATTCAAAGGTCTTAAAGCAAGTTGGTCAAGTTCATCAGTTGTTATTGGCTCAATCAATGATATATCTAAATTAAATTTTTTAGCTATTTTTAGAGCGAAGTCAAATCGACTTAGATAATCTTCATCAGCCCAATGATAAAGTCCTTTAGTATCTTCTATTATACATAGTTGAATTACATCTGCAATCGACTTTGTCCATGTTGGATTATTAAATTGATCATTAACAACTCTAATCATCTTTTTATTTAATAGACTCTCAACTACCCAAGTTAAAAAACTTGCTTTATTATTTAAACTATGATCGTAAAGAACATTTCCTCTGATAACTAAATTATTAGTATCATTTAAAATAATTTTTTCTGATATTAATTTTGTAGCTCCATAAATTGATATTGGGTTTGGAATATCATCTTCAGAATACGGACCATTATTACCATTAAAAACGTAATCGGTTGATAATTGAATTATTTTACCATTAAAACAGTTAACCAAGTTTTGAACACTTTCCGCATTAATCTGTTTTGCTAATTCTGGATAAGATTCACAATCATCTACGTTTGTCATTGCTGCAAGATTAATAATAATATCTGGTTCTATTGTATTAAGAACCTCCTTTAAATAAACAATATTTTGAATATTTAGTTCAATACCCACTTCCCCTTTTGGTATTGATCTTCCAGTTTTATAGATTTCGTATTTAGATGATAGGGATTCTTCTAAAGAACTACCTAATTGTCCAAAAGCTCCTGTTATTAATATTTTCAAGAGGGGTCAATTGTAAAAGATTTAATAATTAAGTCCATTTGTCTCATATGAATTGATTTATCTTTACCTGGGTTATGTAGAAGATAATTAATATGGAATGTTTTATTTAAAATTTTATTAAAAAATAAATAAGAGCAAAAAGGACCTCCTTTTGATTCTTTTTTATTAATTGTCTCCCATATCCCAACCGCTCTCCAAGCTGTATACCCATTAAAAGGTGTTTCATTTAATTTAAACTTATGTTCATTGAATTGAATATTTTTGTAAAATATTTTGGGCCAGCTCCATAAATACTCACCAACTTCTAAGGTATTCATCTGACTTATTAAGTTACCCTCAGACCAACTTACACCAATCCATTGAAATGGCATCTCTTTACCAAGCCAAACAAAATTTGAATCAATATTTTTATTAATATTTATCCAACCCCAGGGTATTTTCATTTTCCAACCAAAATAAGTACTCAAGGTGTCTTCTATACCTTTATTTCGATCTTCTCCAAAAATATATTTTTTTTGTTTTTTAACAAATTCATCATGAAACGTTTGCCTAAAGAAGTTTTTCTTAACTTTTATAGTTTCAATTAATTGATTACTTGAAGATGTATTTATTACCATAAATAATTGATTATTTGCATAAACATCTTTAGCTAAAATGACTGGATCATTCTCGATCATAGCTTCGAACTGATTTTTTGGTAAAATTTTATTTATCAGCTTAATACCAGGGTTCCCTGCCCCCCTATTAACAGCAGCAACTATTATTTTAGCTTGTTTTTTTAGTTTATTATAAGACTCAGGTTCTGAAAATTTAAGATAATAATATGGTTCAGGTTCCGGTGAGAATATTGTATCAATAAATATTTGTTTTAAATAAGATTCTACAATGTCTCTATCAATCTCGGAGCAAATAACACGTATTTCATTATCAGCTCCCAAAGCATCTCTTTTAAACTCACAAGCAAATTGAGACAATAAAATTGAAAGAAATAGTATTTTTAGTTTTAGCTTAATCATTAATATTTATTTAACAATATTTTAAAATCTTGTGATCCACTTAAAATGAATTTTACCTTGGCTCGGGGTTAAGTTAGAAAGAGCATATTCAATTTGTACTAGAGAATTATTATTAACTTGATAAAGACCAAAGCCATATCCTATTAAATAATTATCAAATAAGTTTAAATCTTTAGATGCAATATCAAAAAATAACTTTGTTTGAATCGAAGGTGCAACACTATAACCAGTTTCAAATGTTAATATTTGAAACTGAGTATTAAAGAATTGGTTTTCATTAAAACCTCTTAGGGTTGATGTTCCACCAAATTTTTTATATCGACTTAATGGTATTTTTTTTTTAAAGTCATAAATACCATTCGCTATTATTTGTGTCTTTAAAAAAATATTTTTTTTAATCAAATAATAATATTGGACCTCATGACCAAAATCGATGAAAGATGACGTATTTTGTGTGCCAAAATTAATATTGTTTTCAATATAAACACCTTGAGTTGGTAAAAGCCTATTATTTCTTGTATCTTTTGTACTTATAATTGAGAATGCTTGAACTTGATTTTTTTTATATTGTTTTATTTCACCATCTAAAGTGGGAGTTGTAGATCCTTTTAAATATCCAAATTGTAAGTTATGTAGGAAAGATGAAAATGTTCTAATTGCATAATTAGTTTCAGAATAAGTGTATAGACCATTAATAATTTCAAAATAATAATTCCAAACTATTCCTGTATTCCAGCCAAAAGGGTGTGGAAAAAAAAAGTCAAAACTTATTTTTTGAGAAATAGAGTCTGTTTTTCTCCAAAAAAGATTAAAAGATTCAGCTTGCTTAAAATAGTTCTCTAAATGGATATTAGATTCACCTTCAACACTCAATTTATTCCTTTGTTTATTTAATCCTAAAAATCCTGAAAAATTGTTTTCGAATTTTGGATTAATATCTATTATGAGAGCAATTTTATTAGTATCAATTAAACCAAAATGATGATCCGGTATATTATTTAAAAAATAGTATTCTGAAATAAGTTTTTTTCCTACAAAACTAAAATTATGACTCACAGATTTGTACTTATAATTAGAAATAATTTGTTGAAGAACTTTATTAGTTATCATGTCTTCTGTTTTAATTAAAACAGAGTCAATGATACGATCCGATTTTTGAACTTTATAAATTGAAGAATCAGGATTATCTGAATAACCATGCAAAACATATTCAGTCTTCCAGTCGAGTTCATTATTTAGCATCTTTTTTAAAGAGTCATTAACTTGGTTAAATTGGATAGATTTAAATATTCTTTCATTATTCTGACCAAATAAAATACTTACAAAAATGAAAAATTTAAAAATATGCACGTAATTCACCTTTTAAGGTAAAAAAGTTACTATATCTACTATCATTTATTGTATTAATAGTAATTATTGAAGATATTGATTTAGTAATAAAGTATTGAATTCTTGATTGGAACAAAAAACTTTTACCTAATGCAAATCCGTTTACGGATTCAGGTGGAATAAAAGGTAGTCTGTTTTTTTCATAAACATTTACAATCTTGAGTTGAGAATTAATCATTCCTGTTTTTTTAAAAAGATATTTATTCGTTAATGATAGACCATTCGCATAAACCGTGAAATTATTTTCAGCTTGAGTTCCGTTATTATATCCTGAGAAAAAACCAAGATCAAAATCAAGACCATTCTTTTTATGAATTTGAATTTCAAAGGATTCCCACCATCCATTAAGTATTCTATTTATTTGTTTTGGAATATTTGTTTGAATAGAATTAAATGTTGATTTGAAATCATTTTTTAAAGAAATATTTTGGTTTAACTTTTTATTATAAATAATTCCATATTCTCTTTTTTTATTTAATTGGTTACCCCTAGGATCAGATCCATTTAAATTAGTCAATACCTCCACCCAGCTTAAAAAAGAGTTTTTACCTGTATATGTTGCTTCAGCCCGCACTCGAAAATTTGAATGCAAAATATCTTTTTTGTAAAAATTAAAATCGAATATTTGATTAATTTTCTCATAAGATCCTGAAAAAGATTGGCGTGAATTTATTCTAAACATTACTTTAGGATTATTCCTAATTTTACTAAAGTCGAATGTAAAGTCTTGCATTCCTTGATAATTACTATTCTGTTGCTTTTTTCCAGTAAAAATACTGTAAGAAATAAATGCTCCATTTGGATCTGGTATATATGTGTTAAAAATAGAATCATAGCGATATTGGCCAAGATTTACACCTATAGAATCATAAATAATGGCTACTTCTTCTTTTATAGATTCTTCTTTTCTACCTAGAATTTTGAAATTAAATACTTTATTGACATTAAAAAAACTCATATTATAATCAGCTAAGGAGTAATTAAGATTTGGTTGGTTAACTCTTTTTTTAAATCGTTTTTTAAGCACTAAGTCGTGTTTCCAACCTTCTTTTGATTTTAAATAAAATTTGAGGCTACCTATTACATCTTCAGCAATCTTTTCAAATTTTCTATTTTGGTTAAAACTTTCATCTACTTTTCTTTCAATTCCAGTCTCAAGTATTGAATTCTTAAGTCGAAAATTTAAACCACTACCAATCTGATAGAATTTATTTGAAAAAGATTTTTTTTCATTTAACAATGTTAAATAAGGTGAAATTATTTTATTATTAATTTGAAACTTTGAATTTAACCTATGAAAATTATATACTTGCTTGTCTGTTCTTATAATATTTATATATGAATCTTTAATTCGGTTTGAGTAAAAAAGTGTATTTATCTTTACTGTTGAAAAGGACAAAAGTGAATTTTTCAAGGAAGAAAATTCAACATCGGTTTTACCCATATCATTATTTAAGAGTGTTGCTTTGATTGATCTTTCTGTTACATCCTGTGTAATTAAAGAGTCTAAATCCCAAATTCTCGTTTGATTAATATTATTTTCTCTTCCTAATGAAAAATAATTTTTACCTCTATTCCATTCTGAAAACTCTAATTTTATTTTATTTTGAAAAAGTATTATTGAATCAATTTCTATTTTAGTTAAATAAGATCCTCCATTTTTTATTAAACTATTACTAAGAAGATTTTGATTTTTTTTTGAGGCTCTTAATTCAGCTTTAACCTTTATATATTTATTAAAAATATATTTTCCATTTAAATATCCAAACTGATGATTCTTTGGAGCCAAAATATCTTTCCAAGGGCTGTAATAATCATTTAATTCTAGTTTTTCTTCATCTTTTACAAATTCGTAATAAATCCTACCATTATTAGAGATCTTCCTCCTATAGTTTCCTTTTGGATCATAATTAAAAGATATTGAATATCTCGGTGAAAGTTGACTTTTATTTTCAGGGTCATAAAAATAGATTGTATCCTGTTGGAGATAATCACCAAATTCATTTTCAACGACTGTACTTAATTTGATCTTCCCATCTAAATCTGTTAGTAAACTTTTATTAAAATCATTGATTAAGTCATCTTCTTGAAATAATTCCGATTCTTTATAGATACCAAATGCTATTTCTCCAAATTTATTATTTTTTGTTTTTATACTTCCACCAGTAAAACTTTTTTCATAATTAAAGTCAGTATATTCATATTCAAATAATAATTTCACATCATTATGTATCAGAAGGTTTGGAGTGAAAAAAACCTGCCCTAAAGAATAATCTATTGTATAATCAAAACTTTCACCTCTAATTAGTTTTTTACCGTTAGCCCAAACCTTCTCAGTTCCAGCTAAAACAACAATTTCTTTATTTCCAATATTATTTAATAATTGATATGGGCCTTGATCTCCATCTCTTCCATATATTTCTAAGAAATAAAATGTTCCTCTAGATCCAGCATAAACAGAAGAACCTGAGAAGTTTTCTATAGAAAATGTATTTTTCAATCCTGTTAATTTTTTCTTTAAATTTATAGAATTATTAGGATCTTTGTATAAAATATCACCAGCACCAATTCTAAAGTTTTCGTGTTGAACTATTATAGAGACTTTATCTAATTCTTCCAATTCTCTTGTTGTCCCCTCTGGTTGAAATGGTAGGTCTTGATCAGATAATATCCCACTTATTTTAATATTTTTATTTATTACACCATTAATTTGCATTTGTAAACCACCAGTAAAGTTAGAACTACCTAAAGGTGAAATATTTAAACTTCGGTAAATAGTTCCGGAAGAAAAAAAATCTTTGTTTTTTTCTAAATCTTTTTTTTCACTAAGATTATTACTTAGTAATTGATCTGAAGAGTCATTTAATATTGGAAGAGATTTTAATCTTGGTCCAAATTGAAGAGGTAAACCTTTCTTAAGATATTTATATTTAATAATTACACTGTTTTTAACTTTATCTTTGGGTAATGTTATTTTAGACTTTATTCTATTTATAGATACAGGTTCAATTATATCTCCACCTGAAGTAATTGACATGGAAGATGGGATTACAAATTTTTCGCTTAGCTCAACAACTCTTTGAGTCTCTATTAAATAAAAAGTATCAATTTTTGTAACAGTCTGCGCGAATAGATTAGCCCAAAGACTATAAAAGACACTTATAAAAAACCATTTTTTATCTAACATCCATTATCAGAATATGATCTTTTGAAAGAATCGCCATGGATAAGTTTCTTGATACAATATCTATAACTGGTATACTAGATTTTGGAATTGAACTATTTTTTTTTTCATTTATTGAAAAACCTAAACCTTGTTCATTAAAAATAAACCAATCAGACCTTAAAGAAACAATAAATTTTGCTTTTTCGATATAAGATGGGTATATCATTTGTCTACTTCCATTTTGTGTGAATATAATCAACCGGCCATCACAATCAAGAATTCCAAATTCTCCATTTTTATTTATTGCCATATCCTTTATACAAGGTATAAAATCAAATTCTTTAAATAAATTTATATATGGTTGATCATTTAATTCACCATTTTCGAAGAGATAGATGTTATTATAAGTTTTCGAGTACATAAAAAGTCTTCCCCAGGAATCAGAAATAACTTTATCTGGAAAGATTTTAAGGTTTAGATCTATTGTTTGAACTGGATTTAAATTAAAATCAAGAACAGATATTTTATTTTCCAACCTATCTACAACATTAACACCATCGGGTATGGACCCTATCCAAATTAAATCACCATACCGAAATGTATCTCTACCCAAGCCAGTAGAAAATAAGATTTCACCGAGACTATTTAATTCAATTAGTTCACGTTTCGAATTATCTAAAATAATAAAACCATCCGATAGTGACCAACTTAACATGCTAGGTTCAAAGTTTAAGTGATCTAATTTATCTGGGAATGGCCTATATTCAGATATACTCATTTGATCTCGAGAATAAACCAATATTGAGAATAAAAGTATAATTAATAAATGTTTAAACTTTATCAGATATTTCCTGAGGTAGTGGGTTTAATAAAAAATAGAAGCCGATACATATCATGAAAAATGAAAGTACTTGAGCACCTGAAAATGTATTTAAAAAATATTTATGATTTGTTCTTAGAAACTCAATTAAAAAACGTTCTATACCTGAACAAATTAAATAAGTAAAAAATAGAGAACCTTGCACACTAATATTTTTACGCTGATTCCATAAGAAGTAGAATAATAAAGAGCATATTAAAAACTCATAAATCTGAGTTGGATGGACAGTCAAAAGACCTGTTTCAAATTTGGACAAATCTATCCAAGGATACCTAAATTCAAAAACCTGTGATGTTGTCGGTGGTAAACCTTCAGGAAAAGATATAGCCCAAGGTAATTTGGAGGGTATGCCATAGTCATCTCCAACAAGAAAACAGCCCAATCGTCCTATTGCATAACCTAAAATTATAAGCGGGGCTAATAAATCGGCAAAAAAAAGCCATGATAACTTGTTCTTTTTTAAGATTATTGTGACAGCAATTACAGCACCAATAAGTCCACCCAAAAAGACCAAACCAGCTCCGCTAAAAACCATTCCAATTGGATTCTGGGATGTGATAAGGTCTTCAATATTTTCTAAAATATAATAAATTTTTGCTCCGACTATTCCACCTACTGCCGACCAAAAAATTATATCCGAGGCCAATTTCTCATCGTAACCTAACTTCTTTAGATCATAATTCAATAAAAAGTAGCAAGTATAGAAAGCGATAACTAGCATCAAACCAAAAGAATAGATAGCTAAACGAAATTGAAATCCAAAAATATTTATAATTCCAAAATCAAATATGACGGGAAACATTTTAAATTATTTTCCTTATGAAAAAAGGTTTTTATTAATATATTAATATACAATATTAAAAAAAATATATAGATATAATATTTACATATAAAAGCCTATATTAAATTTTTATTAAATCTCAAAGTCATTGTTTCTATTGAGTCGTAATCTTAGTTATAATGATTAAATCATAAATAGAGTGTGACCATGCTGTAATTCCAAAACCTCTGAAAAAATAGAGCGTTCCTAAAATAATACCAGCTAAGAATCTCACCATAAAGATTTTAAAAGAAAAAAAATCAGCATAATCACCAATAAAATGAAAGGCAGAAAAAATACCAGCTGCAATAATCATGCTTAACCAATTATTGATTTTTTTATTCCAGTTAAAAACTAAAGCTAATATTGATGAAATTAAAAGGATTAATACAACTCTAAAAAAAAACTCTTCGTAAATACCCGCACCTATCGCTAGAGTAATTTGCTGAATAAGAACTTCCCCATTTGGATTCATAAGAAATAGATACACATTGGACATAAAAAAATATAGTAAAAGTGACCAAAAAAGACTTTCGAAAACCATTATAATTAAATAATTACCAAAAATTTCAATGTCATACCAAAATTTTCTTTGAACTAAAAAAGTTAAAATAATTGCTATGAAAAAGATAGCTCCCATCCAATATAAACCAACTAAACCAAATGTTGATAATATTTGACGCATAAGAGCATCTGCTCCATTACGCATAATATTTAAATTTTCATTAGAAGTAAGAAATATTCCAACTTCGTATATAAGAAAAAAGGGAAGAGTAAAAAGAAGACTGTAAATAGGAGTTCTAGTATACTCCAAATATTTAATTATTAAATTCAATCGTCTTGAATTTGTAGAACCGCTAGCAATGCTTCTTGGGGAATCTCAACTTTACCGATTATTTTCATACGTTTCTTACCTTTTTTCTGCTTTTCCCAAAGTTTTCGTTTTCTTGAAATATCGCCACCATAACATTTTGCTGTTACATTCTTTTTCAAAGCCCGAACCGTTGTTCTTGCTATTATTCGACTATTTAATGAAGCTTGTATTGCAACTTCAAACATTTGTCTTGGAATCAACTCTTTTAGCTTACTACATAGTGCAACACCGCGGTGGTATGCATCTTCAGAATGACAAATAACAGACAAAGCATCGACTGATTCATTATGGATTAATATATCCAGTTTCTGTAAACTAGCTTTTTTGAACTCTTTAAGTTCATAATCAAATGAAGCATATCCACTAGATATAGATTTTAGTTTATCATAAAAATCAAAAATAATTTCGCCTAAAGGCAGTTCATAATGTAATTGGGCTTTATCAGGAGATAAATAATGAGTCGTCTTATAAATACCTCTTTTTTTTTGACATAAAGTCATAACGCTACCAATATATTTTTTGGGTGTAATTATCTCGGCTCTAACAATTGGCTCCATAATATTATCTATTTCACCTGAACCTGGCATTTTAGCTGGCGTATCAACTGTTATGAGATCTCCTGAACGTGTATTTACTTTATAAATAACATTTGGAGTGGTTGTTACTAAGTCTAGATTAAATTCACGCTCTAATCTCTCTTGAATAATCTCCATATGCAAAAGGCCTAAAAAGCCACAACGAAACCCAAAACCTAAGGCTTCACTTGTTTCAGGAGAAAACTCTAGAGAAGCATCATTTAATTTTAATTTTTCAAGTGCTTGACGCAATTGATCATAATCATCTGAATCAGCTGGATATAATCCTGAGAAAACCATCGGTTTGACTTTTTTATAACCGGGTAATGGTTCTAATGCATTATTATCTTTAATCGTAATTGTATCACCAGGTTCAATATGTGACATATCTCTAATACTTGCAACTACATACCCGACATCTCCAGATCTTAACTCAGTGGTTTTTATTTTATCTAGAATAAAATGTCCAGTTTCAATTATATCATATTCTCTACCATGGGAAAAAAATTGGGCAGTCATACCAGCTTTTAAAGTTCCATCAAAAACCCTTACATATGGTATTGCACCTTTATAATTATCATATACAGAATCAAAGATTAATGCTCTTGTTTTATTTTTAGAGTTATCACTAGGGGGATCAATTCTTTTAATAATTGAAGAAAAAATATCATCTATACCAATATTACTTTTAGCACTTGCTTCAATAATTTCAGATTCATCACAACCGATTAATTCCATAATTTGTATTTTTACTTCATCAACCATTGCGGAAGGCAAGTCGACTTTATTTATTATTGGAATTATTGTTAAATTATTTTCTATTGCTAAGTATGTGTTTGAAACCGTCTGCGCTTCAACCCCTTGGGCTGCATCAACTAATAGTAAAGCACCTTCACATGCGGCAAGTGACCTCGAAACTTCATAACTAAAATCTACATGCCCAGGAGTATCAATTAGATTCAAAATATATGTGTTTTTATCTGAGTGTAAGTACTCCATACGTATTGGATGACTTTTAATCGTAATACCACGCTCTCGCTCTAGATCCATACTATCAAGGACTTGGTTTTTCATCGCTTTTTTTGATAATGTACCTGTTTCTTCTAGCAGTCGGTCAGCTAGTGTAGACTTGCCATGATCAATGTGAGCTATGATGCAAAAATTTCTTATTTTACTTGTATTCATATACTAAAAATACTGAGCTATTTATCAGCTAGATAGAATCAATTTTAATTAAATAAGAAAAAACTATTTGAATAATAAAAATATTTTAAGCATTTTTAATTATCTAGACTTTTGTTGCGATCTTAAAAGTCTAAAATTAGCCGTTTTTTTATAACCATCTTGCATCAGACAAACAATTCGCATAGCTTCCAAAACTGGAATATTGTAATTATCAGAGTTAGTATAAAAAGCATCCATATGCATTGAAATAATATTTAAATTATATCCAACTTCCTTAGAAATATATTCGTCCACAATATCATAAAACCTTTCTATGTAGTAAGGTTGGATCCAATTATCATCATGCACGTATTGTTTTCTAACTTCAGATTTATGGTGGCTTTTTATTTTTGTAAACGCGCCAAAGGCACCATTTATAAAAGCAATTTTTTCATTTTTATTATAACTATTCCAAAATTCAGATGGAGAAGAATTTTGTGCTGTTAAAAGAGAAAAGAGTAATAGAAAAAATATCTTTTTAATCATTCTGAAAACCTTTATAATGGTTAACAATAGGCATTCTTCTTCCCATTCCAAATGCTTTTTTTGATATCCTAAAGCCAATTGGTGATTGTCTACGTTTATATTCCATAAATCTTATTCTATTATAGGTTGAAATTACCAACATTTTATCAAAACCAGATTTAATTAATTCCTCAGGTGATTTTCTTTCTTCTATTATCGCATCCACTAGAGGGCTAATAATTTCATAATCAAATGGATCAAATTGATTAGTTGCTAATTCAGCTGAGGGCAATTTTTCAATAGTATTTCTAGGAATACGATTTGGGTATTTTTTATTTATCCAATTAGCTAATGAGTATACATCAATTTTATTTAAGTCAGAAATAACGGATAAACCACCACTCATATCGCCATATAGAGTACAATAGCCCAATGCTATTTCAGTTTTATTACCAGTTGATAATAACATCCAATTAAATTTATTTGAAAGCGCCATCAAAATATTCCCTCTTACTCTAGCTTGAATATTTTCTTCCGTAACATCAATATTATATCCTACAAAATGAGGTTTAAGAGTGTTTTCTAAAGTATTTACAGTATCTACAATTTCTATAATGCGATGATCTACTTCAAGACTCTCTGATAGTCTTTTGGCATCTTCAATACTATGGCTACTAGAGTATTTTGAGGGTAATGAAACTGTATGGACTTTTGAAGCACCTAAAGCTTCAGAGGCAATACAAGTCACTAAAGCACTATCAATTCCACCTGAAAGACCAATTAAAGCATTCGAATGATTTGTTTTTGAAAAATAATCTTTCACACCCAAACATAGGGCATTGTAAACCTGTTCTTCTTTTGAATAAACTTTTAATTTATTTTTTTTAAGCTTTTTAAAATCAACAAAAATTAAATCTTCCTCAAATGACTTTCCTTGAGCAATTAGATGACCTTTATTATTTAAAGCCATTGAAGCACCATCAAAAATTAATTCATCTTGACCACCTACCATATTGCAGTAGACAAAAGGAATATTAAGATCATCAATTTTATAACTTATAGTATCAAATCGTTCTAAAGTTCTATTGAGACTAAAAGGAGAAGATGAAATATTAATTATTAACTCAGCACCTAAATCTTTCTGTTCTTTTGAAACTTTATAGCCATAACCCGAGTCCCATAAATCTTCGCATATTTGAATACCAACTTTTATTGTAGAATTATTTAATGGAATTTCAAAAAGGTTTTTTAATTTACCACTTTTAAAATAACGGCTTTCATCGAAGACATCATATGTTGGAATTAATATTTTATCGTAGGTGTCTTGGATTTCACCATCAAAACAAATGGCTGCAGAATTAAATAATTGATCACCGTCTCTTCTGACAAAACCTAAGATGATAGGTATTGTACTAAGGTTTGCAATCTTATTTAAAAAATGCAAATTATCATTAATCAGACCATTTTCAAAAAGTAAATCCTGAGGTGGGTATCCAACCATAGATAACTCAGGAAAAACAATAATATCTGGTTTTAGTAAAATAGATTTATTATAAAAGTTTAATATTTTCTCAAAGTTTTTTTCACAATCACCAACAAGAGAATTTATTTGACATAATACAATTTTCATTTTTTTATTTCAAACCTGACAAACTCATTTTTACTAATATCCCAATTAATACTAAGTTTCTCTACTTTTGCATTTGGAGGTCCTTCTTGTAACCATCCAATCATTAGAGAAAGGTCTTCCATTGTACCTTCAGCTTTAATTTCTACAGCATTCGAAAATAAGTTTTTAACCCATCCTTTTAAACCTAATTCATTAGCTTTATGTTGTGTACTAATTCGAAACCAAACACCTTGCACATCTCCTGAAACTAGAACTTGTATTCTGAACATAAAAAAGTTAAGGTTCTAATCTCGTCATCGTTCTTGGGAAAGGTATTGTCTCTCTAATATGCCTTGTACCACAAAGCCAAGCAACAGTTCGCTCTAAACCTAACCCAAAGCCCGAATGTGGTACTGAACCATATTTCCGAAGATCCAAATACCATTTAAATGGCTCTAAAGGTAAGTCATGATGCCGAATCCTTTTTACTAAAGTTTCAATACTATCTTCCCGTTGGCCGCCACCAATTATTTCGCCATATCCTTCAGGAGCAATCATATCCACACCAAGAGCTAGCTTATTATTATTAGAATCTCTTTTCATATAGAATGCTTTTATATCAGCTGGCCATCTATGTATCATTAGAGGCTTATCAAAATGCTGACCCAATATTGTCTCATCTGGTGCACCAAAGTCATTACCATATTCAAATTTTGAACCATTACTCTTTAATATTTCAAATGCTTCATCATACGTTATTCTTGGAAAAGGCGGTACTATATGTTTTAGTATATTTATATCTCTTTCAAGTACATCAAACTCATTTTTACAATTTTCTAAAACTTTAGAAACAATATACCCAACCAAATTTTCAGCCCAAGTCATGTTTTCGTCTATATCAACAAAAGCCATCTCAGGTTCGACCATCCAAAATTCAGTTAAATGTCTTCTAGTTTTTGATTTTTCTGCTCGAAATGTTGGACCAAAGCAATATGTTTTCCCAAAAGCGGTTGCACCAGCTTCTTGGTATAGTTGGCCACTTTGTGTTAGGTAAGCTGATCGTTCAAAATAATCAACTTCGAATAAAGTGGTAGTCCCCTCAACTGCATTACTTGTAAATATAGGTGAGTCAATTAAAGTAAAGCCATTAGAATCAAAAAAATCTCGAATAGCTTTTACTGTTTGATGCCGAATTCTCATGATTGCATTTTGACGTTTAGATCTCAACCAGAGATGTCTGTTAGTCATTAAAAAGTCAGCACCATGTTCCTTATGGGATATGGGGTACTCTTCAGTAACATGATTTATAATAATAATTTCTTTTATTCCAAGTTCAAATCCTCCGACAGAGCGTGGCTCTTTCTTAACTAAACCAGTAATAATTACAGAGTCTTCTTGGCTTAATTTTTGCTCCAATAAAAAAGCATCAGTCGAGGCTTCACCTTTCACAACAACGCCTTGTAATAGACCAGTACCATCCCTTAATATTATAAACCAAATTTTACCTATACTTCTGGTGTTATAAACCCAACCACGCAACTCAACTTCTTTCCCTTCGTGTTTTGATAGGTCACTAATCGTCACTTTATCCATTTGCTCTGTTTTCCTTTACCATGTTGTCATAATATCATTTAAAATATCTTCTGCAATTTTACGAACAGCAACCTTAGTTGCAAAACTTCTTGGCTCTCCAAATTCATCATCATCTTCTTCATCAATTTTTCCATCAACATCATTATCTATACCATCAGAACCAATATCACCACTTACTCCATATGCACCAAAACCGGAGTAATTAGATTTAAGAATATTTTTATCATTCTTAATATCGAACCACTCAATCTCAATATCAATTTTATAACGATATTCAGATATAGATTCTTCTTTACTATATGAGTAAGGTCCTTCAGAAATATTTCTAATTTTACCTTTTAATATAGAATTAGCAGAACTTTGACTTACTAATTTTAATACACCTGATTCATTAAATTGTTCAATTATACCATCAGTAATATCTTCCGCTAAGCCAAATTCAGAAGTTTGATTTTCAAATAATGGTATGTGAATTGATTTGATATGGGCTGGTATTGAACCACCCATTGAATAGAAAGAACATGAAAAAAAAACTAAGAATAATAAAGAAATAGATAAAAACTTCATATTATTTTGATCGATTAATTTTTGGTTCAAGACCAAACTCTTCAATTTTTCTGTAAAGCGTTCTTTCACTCATTCCTAATGATCTAGCTGTTTTTCTACGATTATTATTAAAAAAGCGTAGAGTTCTAGATATCACCTCTTCTTCCAAATCTTTTATTGAAATATCACCAATGGCATCATCTCTTATATACCTAAATCCATCTTCAATAATCTCCATAGATTTTTTTGGTAACGATATGTTTTGATCTAAAGTATTCAAATTAGTTAAATTATTTTCAGAATGATTTGTTGGCATTGACCTACCTACAAGTAATTTTTGAATAATTTCAGTATCTTGTTTTAATAAGAATAGTTGCCTTAACATTAAATCAATCTCAGCTTTATTTGATTCATTATTTACAATTACAGGCAAAGAATTACTTATTCTTTCTGTATTATAGACTTTTGACATCTCTTTTTGGACCATTTCTGATGTGATCCTCTCGCCACGCTCCAAAACAAGTATTTTTTCAACAAAGTGTTTTAATTCTCGTATGTTCCCAGGCCAATCATATTGTTTTAGCGTTCTAACGGCATCGGGCAAAAACCCTCTATATCGTATATCATTGGATCGTGTAAACTCTAAAGCAAACCTTTCAACAAAAGATCCTATATCTTCAACCCTATTTCTTAGAGCAGGTAAATCAATATTTACAGTATTTAATCGATAATATAAGTCTTCTCTAAAATGATTTTTCTTTACTAATGTATCTAAGTTTTTATTAGTCGCAGCAATGATTCGAACATCTGTTTTTCGAGTTTTAGCTTCTCCTACCCTCATAAACTCACCATTTTCAAGAACTCTAAGAAGTTTGACTTGAGTCTCTAACGGAGTTTCACCAATTTCATCTAGAAAAATAGTACCAAAATTTGCCTCTTCAAAGTAACCTTTACGATCTTGACTAGCTCCTGTAAAAGATCCTTTTTTATGTCCAAATAATTCAGATTCAATAATACCTTCAGGTATTGCACCACAATTAACAATAACTAAAGAAGATTTTGAGCGCTTACTGTTTTTATGTATTGCTTTTGCAACTACTTCTTTACCGGTACCAGATTCACCTGTAATAAGAACTGAGATATCAACATCTGATACCTGATTTATCATTTCTAGTACCTGCTTGATACGATTAGATGTGCCAATAATCCCAGACACTTTTTGAAGTCGAGTTAGGTCAATCATTAATAAATCCTAGGATAAAGTAAATAAAGAAGTCTAATTTTAGTCAGAAGTGTTTTGATCATTTAGCTACAGCACTCAAATCACTTTCAAATCTTTTAATCTCATCCCTTAATTGTGCTGCTTTTTCATAGTCTAAATTTTTAGATGATTTAAGCATCGATTTCTTTAATTCAGCTAGGATTGTTTTTTTATCTTGAATTGGGATCTCTTTCAAATCATAATTGATAGCATCACCTTCAACTAAAATATTATTTGAATCGGCAACAGAAGTTGAAGTAAGAATTTCGTCTACGGATTTAAATACTGTTTTAGGCGTTATACCATTTTTTAGATTATATTTATTTTGAAGTTTTCTTCTTTCCCGTGTGATTTCAATTAAATTTTTCATTGCATCCGTTATTTTGTCAGCATAAAGAATTACTAATCCCTCTACATTTCTAGCTGCTCGACCAGCTGTTTGAAGTAGAGAACTTTTAGATCTTAAAAAGCCTTCCTTATCAGCATCTAATATTGCTACCAGACTTACTTCAGGTAAATCTAAACCCTCTCTAAGTAGATTAATACCAACTAGAGCATCAAATTCTCCGATTCTTAATTCTCTGAGTATTTGAACTCTCTCGATTGTGCCAATATCAGAATGAAGATATTTAACTCTAATATTAAGACCTGATAAATAGTCAGTTAAGTCCTCAGACATTTTTTTTGTTAAGGTTGTTATTAAGACTCTTTCATTTTTATCAGCTCTTGATCTAATCTCGCCGACTAAATCATCAATCTGCCCTCTAGTCTCACGAATGTCGACTTCAGGATCAAGAAGTCCTGTTGGTCTAATAATTTGCTCAACAATAGCACCTTTGCACAGATCCATTTCCCTTATGGAGGGTGTTGCAGATGTAAATAAAACTTGATTTTGGCATTTATGAAATTCATCATATTTTAAGGGTCTATTATCAAGTGCACTTGGAAGCCGAAAACCATGCTCTACTAAATTCATTTTCCTTGCCCTATCACCGTTATACATACCTTGTATTTGAGGTAAGGTGACATGAGATTCATCTAAAATAGTGAGATAATCATCAGAAAAAAAATCGATCAAAGTAAATGGCTTTTCTCCAGCATTTCGGCCTGAAAAGAGTCTTGAATAATTCTCAATTCCGGAGCAATAACCAAGCTCAATCATCATTTCAATATCAAAATAGGTACGCTGCTCAAGACGCTGAGCTTCAAGAAGCTTATTATGACTTCTAAGAAAATCTAAACGTTCAGATAATTCACTTTTTATCTCTTCAATCACTCTTAATGTAGTTTCTTTATCTGTTACAAAATGTTTTGCTGGGAAAATAACAATTGTTTCAATCTTTTCTTTTTCTTCACCAGTTACCGGATCAAACTTGATTATACTTTCAACTTCCGTACCAAATAATTCAATGCGAATACAATGATCTTCATACGCTGGATAGACTTCTAAAACATCTCCTCGAGCTCTAATATTTCCTCTTTCTAAAACCTTATCATTTCTAGAATAATGAATGTTAACAAGTTTTGAAATAAAGGATCTTCTATCTAAATGAGATCCACATGAAATACTAACTGCACCCTTTTTATATTGGTCAGGAGCTCCAATGCCGTATATACAAGATACGGAACTAACAACAATAACATCTTTTCGAGCCATTAAGGAACTTGTTGTTTTCAATCTTAATTTATCGATCTCTTCATTTACAGATGAATCTTTCTCTATGAATGTATCTGTTACGGGTAAATAGGCTTCAGGTTGATAATAATCGTAATATGAAATAAAAAACTCAACAGCATTATTAGGGAAAAGTTGCTTGAACTCTCCATATAATTGTGCTGCTAATGTCTTATTATGAGACATAATAAGGGTCGGTTTTTGAACTTGCTCAATAACATTTGCCATCGTGAATGTTTTACCTGAGCCAGTAACTCCCATTAAAGTCTGATATTTATCCCCACGATTTAAACCCTTAACAATTTCTTCTATTGCTAACGGTTGATCTCCTTGCGGTTTGAATGTAGATTCTATTTTTAGGTCTGCCATATTGACGAATTTACTACAGGACTATGAGAATATTCAACGGCAGACTTTATTATAAATAATATTTTAAAAGATTAACTATTTTTTAAACCCTTTTGATAAGTCTATTATTTTTTTAGATATACTTAGAGGGATTTTTGTTTTTGTATAAATTTCTTCAGGATTTAACAACGATATTGTTTTCATATTATTAAATGATTGTAAAAGTTTAGTTAACCTTTTGACCCCAAGGCCAGGAATTTCAGAAAACACAGAATTGGTTAATTGCTTGTTTCTTTTTTTTCTTTGAAATGTGATTGCAAATCTATGTGCTTCATCTCTTATTCGTCTTAAAAGAATTAAGCCCGAACTTTGTTTATGAATTGATTGTGCTTCAGAACTTCCAGTGATAAAAACTTCCTCTAATCGCTTAGCTAACCCTATAGTCGGTATGTAATCAAATCCTAATTCCCTCAAAGCTGAAACAGCATTACTTAATTGTCCTTTACCACCATCAATTAATATTAAATCAGGTAATTTCTTTCCTTCATCTTTCAGTCTTTTATATCTGCGATAGACTACCTCTCTTATAGATGCATAATCATCAACTTTTTGTACAGTTTTAATATTATACTTTCGATAATCTGATTTTTTAGGTTGCGCATCTACAAAACATACCATCGAAGCGACTGTATTTGTTCCCCCTAGATGAGAAATATCAAAGGCCTCTATTCTTCTTGGTGGTGCACTTAAATTTAAATCATCTTTTAATTGGTTTAATATTTTAGGTACTTGATCTCTTCTTTTTTCTTTATTTATGATCCATTCACCCAATAAAAGCTTAGCATTTTGAGCCGTAATTCGAAGCTCTTTTGCTTTTTCACCTTTTAAAGGATAAATAAACCTTATTGGTCCATTTACTTTCTTACGTAACCAATCAATAAGTCCTTTTTCATTCTGTGGCTTTACTTCAAATGCAATTTCTTTTGGGATGAAGTCACTATCGAGATAAAAACTTGTAACAATAGTACGAAGATTCACACTATCATCAGAGTCAAGCTGTTTAAGAGAAATTTTATCACGGCTAAAAATTCGACCATTTCTAATCCTTAATATTACAGCTATCCCAAAATCTTCTTTTTTAACTAATACAATTACATCTCTCTCAACAAAATCTGTAGCAACAAGACTTTGTTTATTTTTAAAAGAAGTAATAGAACTTAACTGATCTCGGTAAAGTGCGGCTTCTTCAAAGTTTTGATTCTCAGCAGCTTTAATCATAAGTTTTGTAATATGATCTTCAGTTATTTTTGTTTTACCTTTCATAAAGTCTTCAATTCGATTAACCATTTTCAAATATTCAATTTGTGCCACTAAACCTTCGCAAGGCCCCTCACATTTTTTAATATGATAATCCAGACAAATGGAAATTTTTTTTTGAAGTATTACGGTTTCATCGATGTAATAGGTACAACTCCTAATTGGAAAAACATTATGAAGTGCTTTTAAAGTTCTTCTTAGGTGCCTAACATCTGTAAAAGGTCCAAAATATTTAGATCCGTCACGCACAACTTTACGAGTTAATAAAACCTGTGGGTAAGCCTCTTTAGTAATACGAATAAAAGGATAACTTTTATCATCTCTCAAATCGATATTGTATTTTGGTTTATGACTTTTTATTAAATTAGCCTCGGTCATGAGTGCTTCAACTTCATTTCTAACTATGATCCAATCCATATTAACTACATGCTTTACCATCGTAGAATTTTTGGGAGATAGGCTACTTTTACTTTGGAAGTATGATCTTACTCGGTTTTTTAAATTTTTAGCTTTTCCGATGTAAATAATTTTTTTTTCAATATTATAGAAATGATATACCCCTGGCTCTTTCGGTAGCTGTTTTAACTTAGTCTGGATTTGATCAGTCATCTAAATACTGTAAATTATTTTAATTATAAAGAATAAATAACAATAAATATTCATTAAAAATTACTGATAAATATATTTTATTATTTAATCATCCTTTTTTTATTTTAAAAAAAGTGTTTGGTCTTTAAATTTAACATGTTTATTCTCGCCGGTTGTGTATATTGCTTAACAACCGAAATCTTAACAAAGAACTAATAAAAAAACTAATTATATGAATAACGTTAAAAAAGTGCTGATTCTATTATTTTGCACACTATTATTTTCACAAAACTCTTCTAACACAAGAAAAAGAAAAGTATATAGAACCCAAACAGGTTCAATTATTGAAGCGCCCAAGCCTTTGTTTAATAGGGTTGAAAAAAAGCAAAAACCAAAAACAAAAAAAGAAGAAAAAAAGTCAAATACTCTCGCTCGCACCAAAATAGTTGAAACTACATACCGTAATGAACTTGATAGTTTAAAGTCAACTGTCGCATCATTATTAAAAAAATCAGAATTACTTCAAAAGAATTATGATAATAAACTTTCCCAAAGGCTCATAGATACAATTTATGTTTACACTACGCTTTACGATTCTACAACTGTTCTTGATACAACTTTCATATATACAAATGCTACTACTACTGTTTATGACACCACTGTTATTATTGATAGTATATATATTAACAATTACGATACAACCACACTAATACAAGCAACCTATGATACTGTCTATGTACTAGATACAACTATAGTAGTCAATTATGATACGACCATAATGAAAGATACAATTTGGGCATTTGCTTATGATACTACTTATTTATATGATACTACATGGGTTTTTGCCCATGACACAACAGTTATTAGAGACTCAATATGGCTTTTTGCTGTTGATTCTATAAGAACTTTTGATACACTTATTGTTTCGAATAACGACACTGTGACTATTCATACATACTCAAGTAAGTTTCCTAATAATTTTACACCTGACATGCTAAGTGATAATCAATCTGCCTTTCCAAAATATAAAACTCTTGGTGATGCGCTTAGAGCAAGAGATACGGGTGATCAAACAGCACAAGGATGGATTAATCAAGCCCTCAATGCAGCTGATGGTGATTGGACTAAAGCTGAATCTGAGTATAAAAAACTCCAAGAAGTATATTCAACGGCAATGGTGCAAGCTATTACTCGGCAACCTAAAGATAATGATTTTATTGGACCTGACTTGAAATATCGATCTGTTATTTTTGATACACTTAAAATTTTAACTTTTGATACAACATTAATCCAAGATACAGTTAAAAACCTGGTCAGGCAAACTTATGTCAAATATGATACTTCCATTGTTGATAAACGACGTGAGGTCATTGCTAATACTACACCTCCAGGGCATGAACTCATCATAAAATATCACCGTAATGGTCGTGTGAAAGAACGTGGACTTATGAAGGGTACAAAGAAAAGCGGGGAATGGATGCAGTATGATTTTAAAGGAATGCCTCTTAGAAAATCTATTTATGATATGGGTAAAATGATTGAAGATAAATTAATTGTACAAAGTGATAATCCAATGGAAGATGATTCAAAGCCAGTAAAAAAACAAAAAAGAAAAGATAAATCAAAAGCAAAGAAATCTAAAAGTATTTTTACTCTTCCAAAATTTGGTAGAGACTAAGTCAATAGTTTAAGGTTTCTCCGCTAATTCCACTAGTACTCCTCCCGCGGAAGATGGGTGGATAAAAATAACTTTATATCCTTCGGCACCAATTGTTATTTGATCACCAATAATTCTAATGTTCCGGCTTTTCATTTTATCAAAAGCTTCATTTATATCTTCTACTTCTAGACATATGTGATGTATACCTGAACCATTTTTTTTTAAAAAATTCGCAATAGGTGAATTTAAATTCTTAGATTTTAAAAGTTCAATTTTCCCTCTAGCTGTATCATATATATCGGTAATAACACCTTGAGACGGTACATCTTCAAGAGCAGTCTGTTTTAAGCCTAAAACTTCACTCCAAAACGGGGATTCTTTTTCTAAATTCTCAACTGCTATAGCAACATGTTCAATACCTAATATTTTCATTACCTTAATCCTTCAATGGGATTTCTTAAGCTCAAACCAAGGCCTTTTTCTGTATTTAAGATTAGAGATCCATTGACAACATCAACACCTGAATATGGATCATTTTGAATAAGTAGATTCCCATCAAGGTCAATAATATCAACTTCACCTGCTAATTGTGCTACTGCTGTTATTCCAACAGAAGTTTCAATCATACATCCAAGCATGACTTTTAAATTATTATTTTTTGCAATTTGAATCATTTTAAGGGCTTCAAGAATAGATCCGCATTTCATAAGTTTTATATTTATGCCATCAAACGAAGATTTTATATCTTTTATATCTTTAGAACTGCAACAATTTTCATCAGCATATATATCTAATGGTGTTAGTTGTTTTAATTTCTTTGTTTCAGATAATTGTTTGGCTGGGAATGGTTGTTCAATAAGCTCAACATTATAATCAACCAACCAATTACAAAGTTCTACTGCTTGATCAAATGTCCAGCCCTCATTGGCATCAACACGAATTTTTTTATCGGTATGCTCTCTAATTTCTTTTATAATATTTTTATCTTGTCCTTTTGATCCTAATTTTACTTTCAAAATTTTGTATGGTTCAGCTTCTTTAATTTTTTTAGGAATATCTCTAATCTCACCGATAGCGATAGTAAAACTTGTTTGATGAGTCTTTATTTTTTTTAGATTTAAGAAATCGATTACACTTTTTTTTCTTTGTTGAGAAATAAGGTCTAAAAGTGCCATACTCAATGCTGCTTCCAAAGATTTAATTCCATTTAATTGTGGATAAATACTCCCCCAAATTAAATCATAGTCTGAACAATTCTCAGGAAAACGAATTCCTTTTGATAAAATTTCTTCTATAATATTTATAGATTCTTTATATCGTATAGAA
>Ga0209632_10001266_pt1 | contig 25784 bp, 16 predicted proteins | sample COG_10_FD_184754 | JGI IMG/M metagenome (GOLD analysis project Ga0209632, IMG submission 184754) | Pelagic Microbial community sample from North Sea - COGITO 998_met_10 (SPAdes) (version 2) | ecosystem: Environmental > Aquatic > Marine > Neritic zone/Coastal water | place: Helgoland, sampling... | reverse complement strand
CTTCTGAAATTATTGTCTGAGCCTTCGCTAGCAAAGCCGAACGCCCAGCTGGATCAGCTGTAGACTTTAATTCTGTCATTAACGATTGGAAGTCAGCATTATCATATTGGAAATAGTATTCAGGATTTGCGTATATACCAATATCCATTGGCTCAGTGTGACTCACTATAGATAAACCAAAATCTTTTGCTTTAAAGACTTCTTCTAGCCACTGCGACCATTCCAAATTACTAATTTCCGCCTGTATACCAACTTTACGCAATTGACTGGCAATGATTTCACCGCCTCGACGGGCGTAGGAAGGTGGTGGCAATTTTAATGTCGTAGTGAACCCATCAGGAAATCCAGCTTCAGCAAGAAGTTGTTTTGCCTTAGCTGGGTCATATGGAGAGTTGCCTAATAAATCTACGTAGTCTGGATTGTGGGGGGCGAAGTGGGTACCAATTGGCGTTCCGTATCCAAACATTGCACCGTCAATAATGGCCTGTCGGTCAATAGCGTGCGCTAAAGCCTTACGGACTAATAGATTATCAAATGGTGGCATTTTATTATTTGTTGAAAGTATTGTCTCCCCTTCAGTGTTGCCAACAAGAACCTGAAACCGACTGTCGTCTTCAAATTGAGGTAAGTTTTCTGGTGCTGGGAAGCCAACAAAAACGTCAACATCTTCAGCCATAACTGCAGCAAATGCCGCTGTTGGGTCAGAGATAAAACGGAATGTGGCACTTTCGAGTGCAGCCGGGTTTCCCCAATAGTTTTCATTACGAGTTAGCTCTAGACGGTCACCCTGGACCCAGTCACTGAAAGTAAAAGCACCAGTTCCTATCGGATTGGAAGCAATGTCTGCAATGCTTTCTGGCGCCACAATTACCGCATCCCCCCAAGCCATATTAAATAAGAAACTACCGTTTGGCTGGCCAAGCGTGACCTTGACGGTTGTGGCGTCTACTACGGTCACATCTGTTATACCCGAAAAAAGTCCCTTCTGGGCATTTTTGCTATCCTCAGAGCGAGCACGATCAAGGCTAAACTTTACATCCTCCGCATCCATTGTCGTGCCGTCATGGAATAAAACTCCAGAATTCAATTTAAAAGTGTAAACCATTCCATCAGCAGAAATAGTCCAACTCTTGGCAAGACCAGGAACAACAGCCCCGTCACCATCAAACCGTGTCAGACCCTCGAACACATTTGAATATAAGACGCTGTCAATGGCTTGAGCTGCCCCACCAGTTGGATCTAGATTTGGTGGTTCTAGTTGGATTGCAACAGTAATATCTGTTTGAGCCACTGCCATACTGGAAATCAGTGCTATGGCAGACGCTGTAAGTAGTGATTTTCTCATTAGTTCTCTCCCGTTTATTATTTTATAGTAGCAGTCAATTATTCTTTTGGTAGCAAAAGATCAGCAAGACAGCGCGCCATAACTCGCACGCTATCCATCATGTCATCAACAGAGACATACTCATCAGGCTTATGCGCAAGTTCAAGAATCCCTGGCCCATAAGCTACACAATTCTTTAATTTTCCAATTCGATCAATATGTTTCTGATCATATGTTCCCGGTGAAGCTATAAACTCTGCTGGTTTACCCATAACTTTTTTAATTTGCTCAGCTACACTGACTGCTATGGGAGCATCACGATCAGTCATTGAAGGCAATACACTGTTTATTTCGCGTAAATCGTAATTAAACTTTGGTCGCTCATCTTTCAATTTATCTAACAGACTTTCAACTTCATTACGTACCTCATCTAAAGTTTCTTCAACAAGAAAACGGCGATCTATTACGATCCGACAGCTGTCTGGGACGCAATGTGCTGGAAGGCCTGTAAAATCTTCATCTTGTTCTGGCTGGCCACCGTGAATTGAATTTATATTCATTGTAGAGGACCGTGCACCGTTAGGAACAACCGGCATATCAGTGCGCCGGGCAGCCATAGCAGGAAAAAGTTCAGTCTCAAACTTATCTATTACAGCTCCCATATGCCGTACCGCGCAGTCACCAAGAAATGGCATACATCCATGCGCTATTTCACCAAATGTTTCAATTTCAGCCCACCAGCCTCCACGGTGCCCCAGGCATATGCGGTCCTTATTTAGTGGTTCAGGTATTATCACATGCTGCACTCGCTCTGGATTAAAAAACCCTTTCTCCGCCAAATATGCGACGCCACCGTATCCACCCGATTCTTCATCCCCCGTACCAGATATTTCAATTGCACCGTGGAAGTCTGGATTGGTATCAATGAACGTCTCTGCTGCAATGATTGAGGCAGCAAGCCCGCCTTTCATATCACATGCCCCACGTCCATATATTTTATCGCCCAATAATTCGCCACCAAATGGATCTTGTGTCCAACCACTACCAACTGCCACTATGTCAATATGGCTATTGAAATGAACACAATCTCCCTGATTAGCGCCCTCTCTGCGTGCTACAATGTTCCAGCGTGGATATTTCTCACTATCACCTGGAGTCGCATGGGCCCGTATTAGTTCAGTACTAAAGCCGTTTTTTTTAAGCCGCTGGTCCAGAAATTCACAAATTTCCCTATAATTCTCACCCGGGGGATTAAGTGTTGGAATGCGGATCAAGTCTTGGGTCAGGGAGACCAGATCATCTCGTCTCAACTCAATTTCGTCCAAAAGCAGATCAATTTTATCTTTGGCATTCTTGTACTTCATAGGATTAGTATTAAAAAAAATAAATGCCGTGGCAATACAGAAAAAGTTCTGTAAATTTCTGTTTGGCCAATTTATTTTTTAATCGCTCAAGAATTAAACTAGCCAATAGTAAGTTCATTCTAAGAAAGCTTTTTCCCAAATGAAAATTACTGCAGTAATACTGGCAATTGCGTTGGACCACGAAAGCCAAAACCATGCCAAACTACATCAGACAAATCTGTAATTTTCATATTTGGAAATCTGTCAAATAACATTGGCAGCATAACCATAGCCACAGCCCTACGAGCCACATGTGTCCCCTGGCAGAAATGCGGACCATTGCCAAATGCCTGGTGTGGATTTGTTTGGCGGTAGACATTAAATAATTCTCCATCCTCGAAAAAATCCTCATCCCAATTTGCACTAGCCTGAATAGTCATGAGGGTATCACCTTTGGGGATAGAGCATCCCCTAATTTGAGTATCTATTTTTGCCACCCGCGAAGATATTTGAATGGGTGCTACCCATCTTATCCCTTCTTCAAATGCCTTAACCCAATCTCCCTGCCGTTTAACCTCTTCCAGTTGATCTGGATTTGTGAGTAATCCATAAATAATAGTGTTCAAAGCATCGCGCGGTTCATTGATACCACCACCAATTGCAATCTTAATATTAGCATACATCTGTTTCTCTGGAATTGGGTTATCTGCATTTAACATTACCGAAAAAGCAGAGTTGTTTGGGCTGGTTCGATGCCGATGTTGTATTGAATCAAGCAATTGATGGATCCCCTCATTAGCACGATCAGCCCGTTCAAAAGGTTGTGGGTGCCAGCCAAAATTGCCAGCGCCGTTGATCAATGCCTGAGACCATTCAATCATCTCATCATCAGACGCATCTTCTATACCCAGCAGGAACGCCAACCCACGGGCCGCATAGGCACCAGATAAAACGTTAAAAAGATCAATAATTTCACCACGTACTAATCTGCCAACATATGCTTCCGCTGTCTTTTCATAATGTGGCATCCAATCGTTTTGAATCACTTTTGGTGCATAAGCTGGCGCCATAGCCATACGGTCACGTAAATGATCGTCCCCATCTTTTCTCATCAAGGTATGGGCCCAAAAAGCACGCTTCATGGGCGTATTTTGGTCATCGGAACTAAACAGTTCTGGATTATCTTTTACAAACTTTGTATCCTCAGCCTTAGTAATAAATGTACGACCTACTGATTTTATTCGAGCAACAGGTGCTTTACGGCGTAATCTTTTGTAGATGGGATAAGGATCACAATTAAGTTGGTCGAGTGTGATATCTTCGATCATTGGTGCTAAATTTTCAATTTTTCCTACCCCTTTAGTTCAGGTAAATTTTAAAAGCTTGGAAGGACTTAAACTAGCAGAAATTACTAAATAGAACTTTTTACGATAAAATATCTATGATTTAGGTTTTTGTAAAAGTAATTCACGAGAAATCTTCTCTGAAGCTGTTTTTAATAAAACTGCATACTTTTCGACTGCTTGTTCAAGCTTCATCGCCTTGGTAACCCATACTATTGATAAACAACCAATCAAACGCTCATTATCAAAAATTGGTACGGATAGAGTTGAGGTTTTAAGACGAAAAATGGGAGGACTGCGTGTTGCAAAGCCTTGTTCAAAGTATTCTGGGAGGTTCTTGTCAAGCCAGTTTTTCTGTAGAAATGGAAGATCTTCAGACAAACCCTCGGCACGGATTAAATCGATTATTATCTCGCGCTCATTGTTACTACAGGCCGAAAGATAAACACGGCCATCTGATGAACGCAGCATTGGAAGTGAGTAGCCCTCCATACCTTTATCTACCGATAAAGGGCTTCGGTTGTGAGTGGATTCTTCAATAACCATATGACCGTCTTTGTAGGTCGTAACTGAAACGGGCCAAGCATTTATATCCGTAAATTGAGTGATAATTGGGGATGCCACCTGACACAGTCGCGAACTCATGGATGACCTGTCTCCCAGTGCCGTCGCTAATGGTGACAAGCGCACTCGTGAATTACTACCAGAATAAACGACATAACCCTCTTCCTCTAAAGTATTAAGCAAGCGGTATACTGTGGGACGAGGTAACTTTAATTCTAAGGATATTTCTGCGACACGTGCAGCGCCAGCTTTGTTTAAGAACCTTAAAATATTTAGTCCACGCGAGAGGGCACGTACAGTATCAGAACCTGCCAGCATTAAATTTCCATAAATTTAGGAGGCCTAGGTAAAGATATAGGACTAAAATTCATCCTTGAACTACTATTTGGTCAATAGCACCAAAAATACTTTCTCCCTCACCATTAAACATTTCAAACTTTATGGTGTCTCCCGGCTCCATAAACCGTGTTGTAGCCTCACCGTCACGTATGGTCTCAATCATACGTTTTTCAGCTAAACAGTTTGATCCAACCTCTCCATGGTTTTCATTACTGACAGTGCCAGATCCAATAATAGTTCCCGCTGCAAGCTCACGGGTGCGCGCCGCATGTGCAATCAAATCCGTAAATTCAAAGCTAAGATCTTTTCCAGCATCCACATGGCCAAACTCTTTACCATTATAAGTGGTGATTAGAGGCAGGTTTATGCGCCCACCAGTCCAAGCTGCCCCCAGTTCATCAGGTGTAACGCAAACTGGCGAAAACGCACTCGCAGGTTTGGATTGAAAAAAACCAAATCCTTTTACTAATTCTGGACGCATCACATGTCGAAGACTGATATCGTTACATAGCATTATAAGTTTAATGTGTGACGCCGCCTGCTCTGGCGAACAGCCCATAGAGACGTCATCCGTAATTACTGCAATTTCGCCCTCAAAATCTAATCCCCACTCTGTGTCCACACAGGGTATTGGGTCAACAGGACCAAGAAACCCATCGCTGCCACCTTGGTAAAGCATTGGATCCGTCTCAGAGTTTGCAGGCATCTCAGCGCCACGGGCTTTTCGTACCAAACGCATGTGGCTCAAGTAGGCACTTCCATCAGCCCATTGGAATGCTCTGGGTAAGGGTGAGGCTAGAAGTGTCGGATCATAGGCGATAGTTTCAACCACCCCGTCCTCCAAATTATTTGCTAGCATTTTAAGTTTAGGCTCTACTCTTGCCCAATTTTCTATTGCATCTCGGACGGTCGAAACCACTGATTTAGCGGAAACCATTCTCTGCATGTTGCGTGATACTAATACCGGCGTGCCGTCGCGGCCGCCTACCTTCAAAGTGGCAAGTTTCATATCGTGATTTCTCTTTCTTTGATATTTGGGAGGGGTATGGGCAATCCTGACACTGCTAAATTTGCAACTTCTTTCTCGGATTTAGCGCTGTCTGCAATATACTTATCAGGACGCACTAACACCGCAGACGCATCTAGTTTATTTAGTACGTCAATAAGATTGGAATGAGTTTGTCCGTCTAGAACAGGAATTTTTGAAACAACATTTTCTGGTAGTTTGTTGCGCACGATCAAAACTGGTGAGTAACCAATCTCATCATCCAGCCTTTTTCCGTCCCTAAGTATTGGTTGACTAAAAAGTCTCCCAGAGAGGGGGCTAGAACCACTAATTAGACCATCCAAGTTACCGGCACCGAGAGGTGGCAAAAGTGAGGACATTCTCGCAGGGCCATTTGACGAACCATGTGATTTTTCAATCGCTGTCTCGCCGTCCATAGTATTTATTAATCCACCAAGCCGTATCGCCGTCTCAATAAATTCTCGAACGTTTGGGCCACGCTCCTGTTGGTAGCTGTTTAAAATACCATCACCCACATCCCCATTAACTCGTAAAACCAGTTTCCAAGCTAGATTAGCCGCATCTCGTATACCCGCACACATTCCTTGCCCCATGAAGGGCGGGGTTAAGTGGGCTGCGTCACCGGCTATCATAAGCCGGCCCTTTCGCCATTTCTCAGCAATTACAGACCGGAATGTGTAGACAGCTTTTCGTTCCAAATCCGCATCGTCAGTTGTTATCCAAGGAGAAAGTAACTTCCAAATTCTATCGCTTTGAATAATATTTTCATCAGTTTCTCCCTTCAACATAGTAATTTCCCACCGTCGCCTATTTCCAGGGTTTCGACAGTAAGTCATTGGACGTATGGGATCACAAAATTGAATCGAATGATCACCCAAATCAGGACGTTCTTGCTTTAATAGTAAATCTACGACCAGCCATTTTTCCTTAAATCCCAAATCTTCTATACCCGAACCAATCAATCTTCTTACCAGTGAGTTAGCACCATCACACCCCACTACGTATTTTGTATTAACAACTATCTCACTACCATCTCTGGCGTGACGGCAAGCTACTTCAACGGTTTCAGAACCTTCGCTTACCGCTACAACTTCAGTATCAGTCATGACAGTTGCATTGACGTAGCTAGAAAGTTTCTCCCTTAGCAGTTGCTCTAAATCTGGCTGATGAAGGCGATAACTCGAATGCCAGCCTTGTGATCCAATCTCTTGAGGCCTTGGCCAATTTAAAATTACTGATTTCTGTTGATCTACGAACCGCATACCAGGATTTATTCGAACTTTTTTACTCAATTGATGAGCAATACCAATAGATTGAAAAACTCTCATAGTTTCCCCATCGAAATGTACCGCCCGTGGAAGTTGATAAATTTCGTGCTCGCGTTCAATAATAACAACGCTTAGTCCACATTGCGCGATTAAGTTAGCAAGCGTCCCGCCTGTTGGCCCATATCCAACAATACAAATATCAAAAGTCTGAGTGTTCGGTTTCATTAGTTATTATTTCCGCTATCGGCGTCCACGTAGTTCATAAAGCCACGGGCAATCTACCACTGGTGGCGCACGCAGCCCATCCGCGGCAGCTTGCAAACGCATATCAACAAATGCCTTCCGTTCAGCTTCGGGCAAATAGAGACGATCATGCCCCCAAAAACTGGGCCCAACTTTAGTTTCATGGGGCTCCCACGTTGCAGGATCTATCATTCGGCCTCCCCAGCCATTTTCAACAAAAAAACCTGATGGGGTATTGGCGTAAAAACTGGTCATATGATCATTTGTGTGGCGCCCTAAGGTATAGGCTATGGCATCTTTATCCTGGCATGCAATGTCATAACCCTGACCCATGTCATCAAGGTTTTCATACTCCACCATAAAATGGTGAAATCCAGATTGCCCTGAGCCCACTATAGCAAAGCTATGGTGACGCCCATTTACATGAAAGAAATAAAGTGGAATTGGCTCTAGGCCGTAATCGCTTACTGCAAATTCAAGTATATCACAATAAAAAGGTAGTAGCGCTGTTGCATCTGGGACATGTAGTACTGCATGACCCATGCCTAGTGGCCCGGTCTTAAACCCATCTATTGGGCGCCCAGGCGTAAACGGATCATCCGCCTTTTTGGGGTTCCAAATTAATTCAATCCTATTTCCTGCAGGATCGTGACACACAATTAAGTCAGCAACAAAGCGGCGATCAGCTAACGCTTTATCCCCTAAGCTTACCTCATGCCCAGCCGCTTCCAACTTAGCCGCAAAATACTGAAGGTCAGATTTTTGTTCAACCTCCCACCCAATAAATGCAAGTGTCTCACCTGGCTCATCCGATACAACCAAACGTTGAACTAGATCATCCATACGAAAGGAAAGCTGACGTCCACCGCGATCAGCAAGTTGCATTGCCAAGATCTTACCAGCAAAATATTTCCAATCATCGATACGATCTGAACGTACGCCGAGGTAACCCAAAGATTGAATTGGCATTTCTTACCTTCCTTAATCTTAAATCAGGTTACAGAACGGGCCGACACGCCAGAACTATTTCTAAAGAAAATGTCCACCATACGGACAACTACTAGATCAGAAATCAAAATGCGACAACTTTTAACAGAGTATTAGCTGGTATTTAAGGAGGTAGTATCTTTTTTGTATACCCAAATAAAAATACTAACCTGAAAGAATTACTCTCTAAAGGCCGTATCTTTCATTTTTGCGACCGGCTGCCAAAAGTATTCAAGAATTGATCGATTGCCACGAATAATATCAACGGAAGCAACCATACCTGGAAAAATAGTTACAGGAGTTTCATCATCCTCATAGATTACACTGTCAATTGAAGCATTAACTGCATAGTCTGACGTCCTTGTTTCTTCACGAAATACAGTATCAGCAGCAACTTTAGTCAAAGTACCAAGCAGATAGCCATATTTAGAGGGATCATAAGCTGTTAAACTTATCTTAACTTTTTGTCCCGGCTCAACAGTCGCAATATCTTTAGGGTCTATAAAAGCCTCAACAAGTACGTCACCACCAGTTGGGACAATTTCTGCAACGATTTCACCACCACCGACAACGGCACCAACATTGTTGTAAAATACTCTGTTAACGATGCCATCGATTGGAGAACGAATTTCAGTCTCTTTTAATCTCTGACGAATTGCGGGAAGACGTGCCTCGAGTTCAGAAATTTCACCAATAACTTCAGATCTTTCCTGATAAATATTAGTTTTATAATCCTGCTGAACCGTATCAGTTTTACTGGCGATTTGTTCAATTGCTACTTTAGTCTGAGCTTTTTCTTCAGTTAAAACCTCAAGTTCCGTAGAAATCGATGCATCCTGTCGTTCAAGCCTAAATTTTTCTGAACTACCTAATGCACCAGCCTCAACGAGTGGCAATACTTCCTTCATCTCTTCAACCAGTAAGCTCTGCATAACCTGGCGTCCAGATATTTGGGCGTCTAAGCTCATCATAGCCATTATAGTTTTTTGACGGTCTTGGTTTAAAGTTGCGAGTTCCGCGTCCAAACTGGCTTTTCGGGAAATCATGAGTTCTACCTCAGCGTCAACAAGCGCTTTCGAATACGAACTGCTCAATTTTGTAACAACAGATACTGGTTTATTTTCTAACTCCGCATCTAGCCTGACAAGTCGGATATTTAAGTTCGCAAGTCTCGCTTCCAATTCTTCCAAGACACCTGCCGCCTCAATGGGGTTGATTGTAGCAATAATTTGCCCAGAACTAACGACAGTTCCTTCCTCTACCATATAGGTGGCTATTGTACCCCGCTCAGGCGACTGCACATTTTTATTCTGACCAGCCGCAATTACCCGTCCACCGCCTCGCGTTACTAAATCCAAATGAGTGTAGTTGGCCCACACCATAAAGATTCCGAAAATTAAGGTAACCGTAAAGATCATAAAATAGTCTTTTGACCCAGATCCATCGTTTTGGCTTGGGTTCATCTTACTTAGCCTTCTGCTCTGAATGTTTTTGAAGCAACTCGAAATATGCGTCCTTCGTCCCATCCCCAACTAGTTTGCCATTATCCATAACTAGAACACGGTCGCACATGGCCACCACCGGCATCTTGTGAGTCACGACTACAAGAGTTTTTTCACCTAGGCTGGAGGAAAGGCTCGATATTACTTCAGCCTCAGTAAGCCCATCCATCGCGCTCGTGGGCTCATCAAACAGGAAGATATCTGGATTAAAAACCAGTGCACGCGCCATCATTACCGATTGCCTTTGTCCACCAGATAGGTTGCTTCCTTGATCTTGAATTAGGAAATCAAGATCCGCACTTGTTCCATCACCAATAAAATTGGCCCCCGCAGCTCTCAAACACTCAATAATATTTTGTTCACTACAGTCATCCTGTCCCATCGAAACATTATCGCGAATTGTTCCAGAAAAAAGCCAAGAATCTTGGAAAACAGTTCCAACAGTTCTAAAAAGGTCTGCGCGGGCATATTGACGGACATCAGATCCATTTATCATAATCGAACCTGTTTCAGGAGACAACAAGCCAATAATCACTTTAATTAAAGAAGTTTTTCCTGAGCCAGTGCGTCCTACAATAGCTACTTTTTCACCTTTCTTTATAGAAAGATTGAACCCGTTAAGCAGTGGTCGACCCATTTCAGATAGTTTGAGGGTAACGTTATGCAACTCTATCGCAGAATTTTGAACACTGGCAGTCATTGAAGTTGCACCACTATTGCGCATTCGCGGCGCCGACAGAAATCTAATTAAGTTTCCTCGTGCAACATAAGCCGCATTGGCCCTTCCAAGAGTTTGACCAACTTTTGCTAGCGGTCCTAGCGCCCGTCCAGACAAAATGACAACTGCAATTATCGAACCCATTGTAATTATTTGATCGGCAAATAGATGGAACCCGTATACTATGATCGCGACCTGCGCGACCTGTTGGACTATTTGAATAATATTTCCATTTATTTCTGCGTAGCTTTTTGCCTGATGGTTAGCTTTAGCATAAAAATTTGACTGGCTCTGAAACTTACGTTTCATAAATGCAAACGCACCATTAGCGCGCAGTGGTTCCAACCCACCAAGTATTTCTACAAGCAAACCCTGACGCGACGTAGCAGATGCCGACACGGCCGCAGAATTTCGCGCCAGTATTGGTTGCACCGCCAGAATTATAATTAGTATGGTCGGTATGCAGATTAGTGGGACTATAAACAAAGGACCACCAATGAGATAGATTACGCCCACAAATACCAATACAAACGGTAGATCGACAAGCGTTAGAATGGTAGCTGAACTCATAAATTCTCGGAAGACCTCAAAGTCTCGCATAACTGTCGAAAGTTCACCAACTGATTTCCGGTCTTTTGTGTTTGACACTTCAACAAATTGTTCAAAGATATCTTCATTCACTGCGATGTCCGCACGCACAGATGCCCGGGCCACTATTCGGCTCCGTGCTCCCTTTAAAATTGTGTCGAAAAGAATGGCGATGCCTACACCAATTGCCAGTCCATAAAGCGAGTCAATTGCCTGGTTGGGTAACACCCGATCGTAGACAACCATTATAAATAATGAAGTGGAGAGGCCCAAAATATTTGACAGCAAAGCCGCAACCGCTACCCAAAGGAACCGTGCCGTACCGAGAGTTCGCAAAGGGCTCAAAGCCTTCAACCTCTCTTTTATGGTTTTAGAATCTTCCAAAGCCGGTTCAGCGTAGATTAGCTCACCAGAAAACCAATCTTTGAACTCTTTCTCAGTAAAGTATTTTTTTTCTGTATTCTGACTATTGTAGACTGAAATGCGGTCTTTTTGGATTTCTTCCAAAATTATGAGTTGTCCATTCTTACCTAATGCCAAGGCAGGCAATATAGACGAATTAATAGCAGAAAATTTTACATTTCCCGTGTTACATAAAAACCCAAATCCACTAATAGCGTCTGTAGCCCAACCAATTTGGTTGTCAGCTGCACTTGCCGAAACAGCTTCCAATACCTCGTTCTTAGTGCATTTTTTTCCTAAACGACTGAGTAAAGCATAAACAATCAGTGCATCTCTAGTGGGCCCGTCAGCCCTTACAGAAGGCTCTTCGGCCGTTATAGCAACATTATCTGACATCAGTTCACTGGCAGACTTTTTGCTATGACATCACAAAGGGAAAATAGACTACAAGTCTGATTAGTACTCGACTGTGCAGTTACTTTTTCAGCTAAGTATCTAGATTCCAGTTGTACTAACGCACTTTCAGCGTTTGCCTTAGACAAGATCTCCCTCGCTAACTTGCTAATGTCAGCTCTCCCTGCCTTTAACCGCAACTCTAATTCTTCAAGACTTTGCTTAGATATTTCGAGGCGTTCCTCGAGCAGGGCTTTCTGCAGTAGGTAATATTGGAGAAAATCAGACCAGTTCTTTTCAGCTAAAGCAGTTTCTTCAGCCAAGACCCGTAGATCTAATTCTGCTACCTCCAGCTCTTGAGTCAATGCCTCAATTTGAGCGGCAGCTTCGCCACCATCAGCTACCGGAAACCCTATTGTTACTCCACCATACAAAGTGGTATTTGAACCCCTTGACTGGGGACTAGATAGGGACGTCTGCCATGAAGAGGTTGGTTTATTTCGTGATTTCTGGATTTCAATCTCCAGAGCCAATTGTGAGGATCTTAGATCAAGTAATTTCTTACTTGGCGAGGCCTCCAGCGAAAAGGTGGGCGATAGGTTGTCTTCATGTAGGGCAGCTAAATCTAACATAGCCATGTCATAATGCTGGCTGAGAGTAGTTTTTAAAAAGCTTTCAGCCGAATTCAGAGCTAAAACTGCAGTAGTCCGGTCAGATAAAGTATTGTTTCTAAGTGACCTTAGTTCTAATTCGTCAGACTTTGATAACACGCCAGCCTGCACGGCAGATAAAACTAACTCTTCACGAGCGTTATAAAGGTCAAGATAATAATCGATTATTTTAACTTGTTTTTCTGAAGAAATTTTTAAGTCACTTGACTGTACTATGGCTTTTAGTGTTCGGTCGACAGCAACCTCTACTTCAAGCAATGCCTTTTTAGTTGCCAGTTTACTAAGTAGAATAGATCGATCAGTTTGGCCATTATCAGACAAGAGCTGTCTTGCAGTAATGGTTGCATTTGCCGCGCCCAAGACGCCATTTCCCTTTAAGGGCCACGGATCAGCACTCAAGCCAGTCGACCCCGTGATGTCGATCTTTGAAGATTTTTGACTTTCTATAATTGGGACCTGTGCGCCCGCCGCGGTTGCTGCAGCTATGCTACGTGCTGCACTTGGTGCCTCCATAATCGCTTGGACCAAGGCCGACGTACTTTTTACAGGAGACTTCTTAACGCTTGGTATCACAATTTTGGAGGGCTCTGCCGTTAAGAACTCAGCAAGAGACATTTTTTTAAATCTCTTTACCCCAAATATGTCATCAGTGGTCATGCAGGCTGGCAGCACACAACTGATTAATAGCAGCAGTAGAAAAGGACGGTATTTATGCATGTTCACGCTCTATATCTCGTCTTTTAAAACAGTGTCAGTCTTTATATTTTCCAGCAATATTAAATAGCCTTCACATTTAACTACACTATCAAAAAACAAAAGGAAATGAAATCAGGCAAATTTGTATACAAGTTGGAGTAAAAAATAAATTTAGACTGAGTTTCTCTTTTAGTATGCTCTCAAGAGTTTAAGGTGAAGTAAATTTCGCTTTGGAGCGCATTTATGTTTATTAAAAAATATCTGGATTTTAATCTTTTAATTTTTCTTCTTATCCTATCGTTTGGTTGTGGCCAAAGTCTATCAGCTTTGGAGTTTGAGGTATCCCCGTTTGCTCTCTACGAACAAGGTGAGAAAGATATTTATATAGATGGCGTACGGACCAAATATGGTTTGGGGGCTGTGGGAGCAACCGTTGAAACTAATCTCGGAGGTGGCTTTAATATTGGTACTGGTATCGGTTATGGCTACCACCCGAGTGCTGACCTATCTTTAACCGTGGATGATAGATCAGTATCTGTTACTGGTCCCGTGGCAGGTATCTACTTACAGGGGCTCATAAACTATGTCTTTTGGGATAAATCAGATTACTCCTTAGGTGCTGAATTGAGCTACATAAGCCGGAACGTAGATGCCCCAGATCTAGTCGGCATGGCGGGTAGCAGGCCGATTACCGGGTCTGCCGTTAACGATTTTGATACCATAGACCTCGTCCTGTCTTCTCAGTTTCCAATTGGCAACACCGCATTTTTGAAGATCAGTGGCGGTCTTAGTCGGTGGAACCTCAAGACGTCAGCAGTGGCCCTATACACGCAGGCTACGGGCGTTTTGAGTTATAGTGGGATTACTATTTCCTGTCCTTGCACCGTGACCTACCCCAAGGAAATTGATACCACGAGTATTGATCCAATAGTGGGTATTTCAATTGTTAGCAGGAACCCAAAGCATAACTTTGATTTAGAGTTTTATAACCGATCTTTAAAATCAAAGGCTGAAACTCAGATTATTGGTGTAGAATTTGAATATAAGTTTAACTTTTAAAAGGCCAATTGGAGCCAATCGGTATCTTGTCTATTAAGGGGTAGAGAGCAACGCATTAAAGAGATTTGTGAAAGTATTGAAATAACGTGTCAGCGCCAGAGTTTCTGTATTGTTTCTGGCACGGCGGCCCCCCAAACGAGAGAAGTGTAGGATATAGATATATCAAATTATTTGCCCCATATTTTTAACACCTAAATAATCTGGAGATAGGATAACATTTATATTAATGCCAGCCAGGCTTTTAAGTTGATTTCGATTTTGAATTAAAGTTTGGAATTAGGAAAAGTAGTTTTCGTAACACTTTTAGTGCCGATGAAGGTACTTTTTACTTGTAGATGTCGGCAATCTTATTTGAGACTTTTAATCGTTGGATCTAAGTCTGAGGTCAAAGTTTTAAAACGGTGATTTAATTTTTAGGCCAACTATACTCAAAAAAATTTATTCAAAAAAAAACGTAGCCACTTTGAATGGCTACGTTTTTAATTTTATCTTAGCTTAAGTTTTTAGGCTATGTCTTCAGTTGAAACAAAGTCATCTGTCGTAATGTAGCCATATGCTAACCCTGTGACTGTCATTAGATATTCGCCAGTAGAGGTAATTGAAATGTTTGTGTCACCTGCTGTAGTGGCATCAGCCTCTACTGTTAGTTGGGCAAAGGTTAAGTTATCAAGCGCAAACTTATCGGTCCCATTAGTCCAGCCAGATGCTGCGTCTCCAGCCACTGTATTTGCGTTTGCAAGGGTCGTACTCCCTATTCCAGCAGCAAGAATTATGTAGTCCGCTCCAGCTCCGGTAGAAATAGTGTCCTTACCGGCTCCAGGCAGAATTACCTCTGCTCCAGATGTACCAGTAATTGTATCAGCACCATCGGTACCAACTATACTGTCATAGCTATTTCCGTCTACTATTTCTAATAAGCCAGTAAATTTTGTTACGGTTTCATTAGCATAGTTTTGGAGTGGCAATGTTGTTTCCAAGGCGATGCTGTATGAACCAGCTTTCAACAAATCCGACCTGCCAGAACCCGTGATGAATGCATTATAAATTGATTCAAGTGCCACGTCTAATGTGGCCGGCGTTCCTGTCCGCGCATCCCCAGCTGTAAAGCCAAACGCATCAACATCACCATTATCTACGCTAAATGATACAGAGCTACCATCGTTCTTAGTGTAAGAACCCGTTGCCGTTCCACCAGCAGCCGCAGTAATCGTCGCTGTGGTTCCGTCCCCAAAGTACGCTACAGTGGCAGTCACACTGATTTCATCTTCAGTACCTAAACGAGTTCCATCAGTGCCTTCAATGATAGTTGCTGTTATCGTGGCCGTTCCACTTCCCGTTGGCACTGTATCTAATGTAAAATGCAAATTAGGTGACTTACCTACGGTGCCGGAATCACCATCAAACAGATTTTTTAGGTTTTGAAGGTTCAGTGCTCCCCCGTAAGTAGAAGTACCCACAGAGACCTGCGATCCTGTTGTTGACGTCATCACAGAGTGTGAGACATCAGATGCTGCCGACGCCGATAATGAACTAAGTACAGCGGGATTATAGTCCGTCCACATTACCGTGTCTGAACTAATCCCAAATGCACCACCCTCAGTTGTATCGTCTGTTACACTAACTGTGACCGTCTCTGTAACTGACTTACCTGTTCCGCCTGTGTCTGTGGACGTTACGGCGACAGAATATGACGTCTTTGTTTCGTAGTCCGGCTGCGCCTTAAGCGACAGGGCACCTGTAGTAGCGTTAATGTCAAACGATGCACCATCCAAGCCCGCAGCAATCGAATAGACATGTGTATCGCCAACTGTAGCGTCAGTCGTAGCCATCGATGCGACAACGACCAGTGAGCTTGCATTTTCCGCAATGGACACTGCATTCGTTATAGCGGCACCGGCTGCATCCTTAAGAACTATATCTGTCGGAGCTTTGTTCGCAACGGCCGTCGTAACCGTAGCATTTGTAGTGTAAGCAATAGTCGTTGCACCTGTTCCACTCACCACGTTTTCTGCGGCTGTTTTAACTTGCGACTCCAGGGCGGCAATCACCTGAAAGGCGTCTGCTGTATCGGTGATGTCTGTCACAGCTTCTACCGCTGCCGCTACGTTAACAATCGCTTGCTCTGCTGTAGTCGACGCTGTTGTGAAATCAGCAACCGCGGTGGCATCAATTGTGTTACCGGCGGCATCCTTCGCAGATGTCATAGTGACGATAGCTGCATCCTGAACCGCTTGAACATCGGCAAGAGAGAAAGCAAACGGCGTAGCCGCATCCTTAGTTTTTACCACATTCACAAGAGCAGTAAACGATGCAGATAAGGCTTCAGCCGCTGACGCACCCGCCGCTTCACCGGCAGCAGAAAACGCGTTGACCACAGTCATAATTTTCTGAGAGGTTTTCTCAGCCTTCAAGGCCAACGCGGGATCTGGTGCGTCTGCTCCTGTACCATATGCGTCATATGTCAATGGATCGAAACCTGCAGCGATATCAGCCGCCGTAAACCCCATAGCAGCCGCGATGTCTCCTGCAGCCGAATCAGCAGTCACACCCAATGGGGTAGCAAGCGCTTCATCCGCTGTGATCAAATTTTGAACCATAGTGGTCATTGGAGTTACCACTGTGGATCCTTTAGGAGCCTGTAGCGTAATACCCGCGCCAGTAAGCGCTTTTGTTGAATCATCTATCGTTGCATCTGTAGTCATCGACACGAAGTTGTACACGGCAGACGTTGGGGTCAGAGTATATCCACCATCTGCATCAGTTAAAACGCGGTCACTATCCGTACCGCTAGTCCATTGACCATCACGGTTATAATCTAGAAATGCATAAGCATTTTCCAGCGGACCTTTCTGAACCTTACCATTTACAGCACTTGTAGTTGTGCCTCCGCAGGCTGCTAGTGTTAAAAGGGCTAACGGGGATAAGCTCAAGGCTGTTTTATTCTTTAACATTTCAATAGACACTCTCTGTTAGGATTGATCTGGATAGGCAGGCTTCACAACTTTGATACTTAATGCCCCACTAATCTACAACCCGTCAAGTCAATATTTAATTGAAAACCAATTAATATCGTTCAAAAGTGCTATAAAACAACGAATCCAGACCCAACGGTTGCTTTCGATGAATTACAGATAATGCTGTTTAAAGTTTAATTGTTTAAAATATACCAGACCTGAAAGTCATTAAGTTTTTCGACTCGCTTTTTTTAAATTTATTTCAAAAAAGAAGCAGATGCCTTCTCCGGAAAGCCAAAAGGTATTAGCCATCCATTTTTAACGCCGAAATGAAGGCCTCTTGCGGGATATCAACCTTTCCAAATTGGCGCATCTTCTTTTTACCAGCCTTTTGTTTTTCAAGTAATTTTTTCTTTCGCGTGGCGTCGCCGCCATAACATTTGGCAGTCACATCCTTTCGCATAGCGCTTAGGGTTTCGCGGGCTATTACCTTCCCTCCAATGGCCGCTTGGATTGGGATTTTAAACATGTGACGAGGAATCAGGTCTTTAAGTTTCTCCACCATCGCCCTGCCACGCGCATCTGCACGGTCGCGGTGCACCATTGTGCTCAGTGCGTCGACCGGTTCATCATTTACCAAAATGCTCATCTTCACGAGATTGTCTTGCTGATAGCCAATCATTTGATAGTCAAAGGACGCATAGCCCTTGGTTACAGATTTAAGGCGATCGTAAAAATCAAACACCACTTCGTTTAATGGCAAATCATAAACCACCATTGCTCTGCTGCCAGCATAGGTAAGGTTTTGCTGTGCACCGCGTCTGTCTTGGCACAATTTCAGGACATCCCCCAGAAACTCGTCAGGAACGAGAATAGTCGCTTTAATCCGAGGCTCCTCCAAGTGATCCACTAAAGTTAAGTCTGGCATGTCAGCAGGATTATGCAATTGCTGCACGCGCCCATCCCGCATGTGAATGTCATAGATAACTGACGGTGCGGTCGTAATCAGGTCAATATTATATTCACGCTCTATCCGATCACGAATAACTTCCAAGTGGAGCAATCCCAAAAACCCACACCTGAAGCCAAAGCCCAGTGCGGCTGAAGTTTCCATCTCAAAGCTGAAGCTGGCATCATTAAGAGCCAGTTTATCAATGCTATCCCGCAAATCTTCAAATTGCGCTGCGTCTACCGGAAACAAACCACAGAAAACTACTGGCTGTGCGGGCTTAAAGCCAGGCAACGCCTCAACGTCTTTTTTTTCATGAGTGATCGTGTCGCCCACCCGCGTATCGCGCACCTGCTTGATCGACGCCGTTAGAAAGCCAATCTCGCCAGGTCCTAATTCTTCAATCATATCCATTTGCGGGCGGAACACACCGACACGATCTACGTGGTGCACAGAACCATTAGACATAAACCGAACTCGCTCACCCTTACGTAATTTACCGTCAATGATCCGTACTAAAACGATCACACCCAGGTAGGCGTCATACCAGCTATCAACGAGCATCGCCTTAAGAGGCGAGGCAAGATCACCTTTTGGGGCGGGGAGCCTGCTAACAATTGCCTCAAGCGTCTCAACAATCCCCTCACCAGTCTTGGCTGAAACTCGAATTGCATCGGTCGCATCAATGCCAATGACGTCTTCAATCTGCTCCGCGACCCGGTCACTGTCAGCCGCCGGAAGGTCAATTTTATTTAGTATTGGTACAATTTCGTGATCCGCATCGAGGGCATGATAAACATTAGCCAACGTCTGCGCCTCTACACCTTGAGAGCTATCTACGACCAAAAGAGAACCCTCAACCGCGCGCATCGAACGCGACACCTCATATGCAAAATCAACATGGCCCGGGGTATCAATAAGGTTTAGTATGTAGCTTTCACCATTCTGAGCAGTGTAATCAATCCGCACTGTATTTGCTTTGATCGTTATCCCACGCTCACGCTCAATATCCATGCTATCCAGCATTTGTTCCTGCATATCGCGTGCTTTAACGGTTCCAGTTTCTTGGATCAACCGATCCGCCAGCGTGGATTTACCGTGATCAATATGAGCCACAATCGAAAAATTTCTTATATTAGATAAAGATGTCATATTCGGGATATGTAATAGACTACCCGCCCGGTCAAGCTGACTTATCTTGGATCGGAATTTTTCTACAAATTATTCATGTTTAGATAACAAGAAAATGGTTAAAGCATAAAAAAAGCCCCACAATTTTTGGGGCTCCAATTATAAATCTAAAAACTGCCTTAGGCTGGCGCCTGAGCTTTTGCGATATCTTTCTTGATTTTAAGTGCACCGTCAGAAAGCTCAGCATCTTTTGACTTCGCTAAAAACGCATCTAAGCCTCCGCGGTGATCAACAGTTCTTAATGCCGCCGCCGAGATCTTTAATTTAAAACCACGCCCAAGTGCATCAGAGTGTAACGTGAGTTCGTTCAAATTCGGCAGAAACCGCCGACGTGTCCGATTCTTAGCGTGGCTAACATTATTTCCACTCATTGGGCCTTTGCCCGTCAATTCGCAGCGGCGTGCCATCTTTTCAGTCCTTATTTAAAGTAATCCAAATCCATTCCGACATCCGGAGGATAAAAAATTGTTGGCCGGGTGTAGGATCATCACAATGTAAGGTCAAGCCTTCTTGCGACTACCAACCCCCACTCTAGCACGCATTCTTACATATTTTTTTTGGTCATGCAGAAGTTCTAGTTAAAATGACCATAAAAACTGTGCTCCACGAATCAATTTAGTTTTGGTTTTTATTTGAGGATAAAAAACTCCAGACCACGCGACTAGCCGCGACAGACGGCGAAATTTCACCGTTGCGAATAGCTTCCTGCATCAATTCTGAGGCAGCTGCTGCCTCTGGATCCTGTTCCAGTCGCGTCAGAAGTGTGTGGCGTAACTCGGCGTTAAACCAAAATGTATTTTGATCCGCTCGAGTGTTTTTCCAAAAACCCTTTTGTTTACGCCATTCAACCAATTGCTTCATTTCAGTCCAACTTTCTCCAAGTCCTTCACCCTCAACTGACGAAACCATAAGAGCCTTTGGAAAGCCTTCAGGGTCTTGGCCGCGCTTGCGTAGCAACCGCAAAGCACCCGCGTAGTCAGCACAAGTACGAGTTGCAGCATCTTTTAGGTCACCATCCGCCTTGTTAATCAAAATAAGGTCAGCCACCTCCATTATGCCACGCTTCACTCCCTGAAGCTCATCACCGCCCGCTGGGGCGAGCAAAAGTACAAATAAATCCGTCATCTCAGCTACCATAGTTTCCGACTGGCCTACGCCAACAGTCTCAATCAAAACTATGTCAAATCCGGCAGCTTCACATAACGTAGTGGCTTCCCTTGTTCGACGCGCTACCCCACCTAGGTGCGACTGGCTCGGTGATGGTCGAATAAACGCATTTGGGTGCCGCGATAAATAATCCATTCGGGTTTTGTCTCCCAAAATGGATCCACCAGAACGAGCGGATGATGGATCTACCGCCAAGACCGCAACCCGCAGGCCAGTTTCCACGAGCTGGATGCCAAAACTCTCAATAAATGTGGACTTACCTACACCAGGAGTCCCTGAGAGCCCTATTCGGATAGATTGTTTGCCCCCACTTAATGCTCCAAGCAATTCTGTAGCCTGATTTCGGTGGTTAGGGTTGGCACTTTCAACAAGAGTAATTGCCCGTGCCAATGCTCTACGGTTGCCCTTTTCAACTTCTGCCGCCAGGGCAGTTGGATTTAATTCTTTATTATCCATTTTTTCCAGCTAATTTTATCCACGTTTATCATTAGATACTGCTTTTAAATGATCATCTACCGATGGCATGCATAATTGCAAGCATACATGGTCAAGCCTTTTAGTTTGTAATTAGCTGATTGAGATTCGATTTGGCAGTCACTCACTGAGTTTTTACAATTAAAAAATCTTCTCTAATTCTAATTAAGTAACTCGTTAAATAAAAAACTTTCATAATGTAAAAAAAGAAAAAATAGGTGCGTGGACGAAAGATACTTTCTAAACGATACATAGTACATGAAATTTGATCTTCCTATAGACGCGATCTTACCACAATTAGTGGAACGGCTGTCCACTTATGGCCGTGTAGTACTTCAAGCACCTCCGGGAGCAGGGAAAACGACCCGCGTCCCTCTGGCTATATTACATTCTGGGATCTGTAGTGGAAAAATTTTAATGCTTGAGCCCCGGCGCCTTGCCGCAATTGCAGCAGCCGAACGTATGGCTGAAACGCTAGGAGAGCCAATCGGCGCGACGGTGGGCTTCAGGATTCGTGGCCAAACAAAAATTGGACCAAATACCCGCATAGAGGTGCTCACAGAAGGTATTTTAACGCGGATGTTGCAATCTGATCCGGAATTGCCTGGAGTTTCTGCTATTTTGTTTGATGAATTTCATGAAAGATCCCTTAACGCTGACTTAGGCCTAGCGCTGTCATGGGAAGTCCGAGAAACACTTCGCAGCGATTTAATGCTTGTGGTAATGTCAGCAACGCTAGATTCTGAACCCGTGGCTAAATTGTTAAACAACGCGCCAATAGTGACTAGCGAGGGACGTAGCTACCCTGTAGAAATTATTCACTTAACTCGGCCAAGAACCAAGGAGGCCTCCCTTGAAATAGGAATTAGTGATCTAATATTGAAGGCTTTGAAGGAAACAAATGGGGATATTTTGGTATTTTTGCCAGGTGAGCGCGAAATTCATAAAACGTCAGCCCAACTTAAAAACCAATTACCAAAATCATGCATAGTGCGGCCATTGTTTGGCAATTTATCATACTCAAGCCAGAAGCTAGCGATCACCCCAGATCCAAGAAACCGTAAAATTATCCTTGCCACAGCAATTGCGGAGACCTCACTTACCATTGAGGGCATTCATGCTGTGGTTGATTGTGGCTTGTCACGTCGGGCGCGCTACGACCCAGGAAAAGGAATTCAGAGACTTGTTACTGAGCGAGCAAGTAAGGCTGAAGCGACGCAGCGATCTGGTAGAGCTGGCAGAGTTGCCCCAGGTAAATGTTACCGGATGTGGGCTCGCGTTCAGGAAGGTATGATGCCTACTTTTGCGCCTCCAGAAATTAATACTTCTGATCTTGCGCCACTAGCGCTGCAATTAAGAAAATGGGGTACAAAACCAAAAGATTTAGCTTTTTTAACCCCCCCACAAAAAAATAGCTGGGCCCAAGCACAAGATTTATTAGATAAACTGGGTGCAGTCACTGGGGGAAAACTCTCATCCCATGGCGCAAAATTGGCAGAACTACCCCTGCACCCCCGTTTTTCTCAAATGTTGGTTAAAGCCGGTCCCATTGCCGCCCCATTAGCAGCACTACTATCTGATCGAGATATTCTTATTTCGCATGAAGCCGATCTAACTCCAGCTTTGCACGCATTATCAAACAAAGGTCCCAATCACCAAATTCAAGATGCTGAAGCCCTAAAGCGTATCAAAATGGAAGCGAAACGGCTTGTCAAATTGACCCCTAAAAACTCAGTTTTGTTAAAACATACTCCCGCTCAATGTTTGGCCTTAGCCTATCCAGAAAGAGTAGCCCAACGCAGACCAGGCGCCCAGCCTCATTACATTATGGCCAACGGAAAGGGCGTGGTTTTGGCCAATGATGATGGCCTCGCAAAAGCACCTTTTCTTGTGATATCAGAACTAGGCAGCCCACATCGCAGTAGTGGAGCCGATCCAAAAATTCGTCGAGCCCTATCAATTTCTTCAGGTGAAATACGCGAAATTTTTGGTTCACAAATTAAGTGGCTCGAGACCTGCCGTTGGTCAAAACGTGATCGCAAAGTTTTATCAATTCAAACAGAGTCACTAGGATCGATTAGCCTTAACAGTCGAAACTGGCCACAAGTGCCAACTCAGAAAGTTTCACAAGCTATGCTGGATGGAATAAAACAGTTGGGGCTCAACTTGCCCAAGGCGGCCCAGTTGTTACAAGCGCGCGCTAAACTAGCGGCAGCTAATCAGTTTCCAGATATTTCTAATGAAGCTTTAATGAACAACCTTTCAGATTGGTTAACTCCTTACATTTCAAAAATTTCAAGTGAGGAAGAATGGAAGAAATTTAATCCCCTTCCGGCACTAAAAGCCTATATTGGGTGGGCTAACCTTGATCTACTCGAGACGATTGCACCACAATATTTCACAACACCACTAGGTAATAAGATTATAATTGATTACAGCGGTGATAGTCCCTCCATAACACTACGTATCCAAGAGATGTTTGGTCAAGTCAGGCATCCCACTTTAAGTGGAAATCCAATAAAAATAACACTTTTGTCACCGGCCCGCCAACCAATTCAAATTACCAAGGACATTCCTGGCTTCTGGAAAGGCAGCTATGCCGATGTACGCAAAGACATGCGAGCGAAATATCCAAAACACCTATGGCCACAAGACCCAACAGATGCTGACCCAACTTTAAGAGCAAAGCCAAGAAGGAAATAAATTCCCTAAATTTCTATTGCCAATAACAATAACTGATGGTCTTTTTTAGGATCTTTCTTGCTACAAATTTTAAGTTTTCCCAGAAAACCATGGACCATGATGGTGGCCCTCAACGTCTACACGCTGGAATGAGTGTGCCCCAAAAAAGTCCCGCTGTGCTTGTATCAAATCAGTTGTACCGCGGGCCTGACGAAGAGTATCAAACCAGCTTAGGGCAGCTGCCAACGCAGGTACCGGCAAGCCCCGCAAAGCGGCGGCGGCAACAACTCGGCGCAAACCAGCCACGTTCTGTGAAAGAACTTCAATAAAATGTTTCGACAAAACCAACCGACCATTGGGTAAATCCGTGCGAAACGCATCCGCAATGTCGTCAAGCATTGCTGAACGGATAATGCATCCCGCTCTCCAGATTTCTGCAATCCGCGCAAAATCAAGATCCCAATTAAATTCTTCAGAGGCAGCATTTAAAATGCGAAAGCCTTGAGCATATGCCAAAGCACGGCCAACAATCAAAGCTGATTCCAAATCTTGTTCAGAAAAAGTAACCACAGTGTCAATTCCTGCGAGCGCCAACAACGGCGCCGCTATTTCTCGGGTGGTTTTTTCCGAACTGAGCACTCTTGCGCCAACCGCTGCCTCAATTATGCTAGCAGACTGCCCCATTCGTATGGCTTCAATTACCGTCCATCGACCAGTACCTTTTTGGCCAGCTTTATCAATTATTAAATTAACTATTTCTAAACCAGTTTGCGGATCTTTTGTAGCTAAAACTTCGGCTGTAACCCCTATTAAATAACTCTCCAAAACTCCGTGGTTCCAACGATCAAAAAAAGATGCTCCTTCGCCAGCAGATAGGCCTTCGCCATCCCGCAGTAGACCGTAAACCTCCGCAATCATCTGCATGTCAGCATATTCAATCCCATTATGTACGGTCTTTACAAAATGCCCTGCCCCATCGGGACCCAAATGAGCAACGCATGGATCACCATGATATTTTGCAGCAATAGCTGCCAGAACTGGCTCCACAGCGGCGTAGTTGGCTCTCGTACCACCAGCCATCATCGATGGCCCCCGCCTGGCTCCTTCCGCACCTCCAGAAACTCCTATTCCTAAGTAAGCCAGTCCTACCTCTTCCAGCCGTTTTGTACGTTCAATCGTGTCTCTAAAATCAGAGTTTCCACCGTCAATAATTGTGTCGCCTGGCGATAAAAGAGGCAATAATTCGTCAATACAACTGTCCACGGCTTTGCCGGCTGGTACCAATAAAATAATGGCGCGCGGTGCGGCAAGGTTATGCACTAAATTAATAATGTTATCACACCTTGCCAAGCGCGGCGCCAAATCACCTGCCGATGCAATCAGCGAATCTACAGCTGACAAGTCAAGGTTCCAAATTGCAATATCATACCCATTTTCAGCAATATTTAATGCTAAAGCTGAACCCATTGTACCGGTACCGATTAACCCCATGTTAGCCTGCGTCATGACTTTCTCCAAAATAATTATATCGTTAGAAAATTCTAATTTGCGTATCCATTTTACAGAAAATGATGGTAACTAAAGCTGATAGTTTAAGGAGTTCATTCAGTACTTAAATTTTTGTAAATGATAAAGATAGGAACACTTGATATGAAACACACGCTGATAAATATTTTATTATCAAAAATTAAATAATTTTTATTTTGATAGACACCAGCGCATGATTGCCTTTTGTACGTGCAATCTATTTTCAGCCTCATCAAATACGACTGAATTTGGACCATCCAAAACAGAGCTGGTTACCTCCTCATCGCGGTGCGCAGGTAAACAATGCATAAATAATGCCTCCGGCTTGGCCTTCGCCAGCAGAGCATCATCGACGCGATAGGGCGCAAGCTGT
>Ga0209632_10001265_pt1 | contig 25799 bp, 25 predicted proteins | sample COG_10_FD_184754 | JGI IMG/M metagenome (GOLD analysis project Ga0209632, IMG submission 184754) | Pelagic Microbial community sample from North Sea - COGITO 998_met_10 (SPAdes) (version 2) | ecosystem: Environmental > Aquatic > Marine > Neritic zone/Coastal water | place: Helgoland, sampling... | reverse complement strand
TTCATTCAGTTCATCCGCTGTAGGCGCACGCTCGTTTGACCGCTGGAATTCTACCACACGACTTTGAAGACTACTTATCTTATCATTTGACGACACCAGAGGAAAACCAACACATTTACCATTCTTCTTGGCTTCTTTGGCTTCATCTCTAACCAATTCTTTTGCGGCTACCTTAACAGCCTTAGCAGCTTCCTTCTCAGCCAACTTAGTCGCCTTAGCTGTTTCCTTCTCAGCCAACTTAGCTGCCTTAACAGCGTCCTTCTCAGCCAACTTAGCTGCCTTAACAGCGTCCTTCTCAGCCAACTTAGCTGCCTTAACAGCGTCCTTCTCAGCCAACTTAGCTGCCTTAACAGCGTCCTTCTCAGCCAACTTCTCAGCCAACTTGAGAGCCTTAGCAGCTTCCTTCTCAGCCAACTTCTCATCCTTAGCAGCTTCCTTCTCAGCCAACTTCTCAGCCTTAGCAGCTTCCTTCTCAGCCAACTTCTCAGCCAACTTCTCCGCCTTAACAGCTTCCTTCTCAGCCAACTTAGTCGCCTTAGCAGCTTGCTTCTCAGCCAACTTCTCAGCCTTAGCAGCTTCCTTCTCAGCCATCTTCTCAGCCTTAGCTGCTTCCTTCTCCGTATTAGAAGATTCCATATCAGATCCAATGATATCCATGTCTAAATTCACCAACGCAGGCGAATCTTCCTTCTTAGCCTTAGCAGCTTCCTTCTTAGCCAACTTGTCAGCCTTAACAGCTTCCTTCTTAGCCAACTTGTCAGCCTTAACAGCTTCCTTCTCAGCCTTAACAGCTTCCTTCTCAGCCTTAGCAGCTTCCTTCTCAGCCTTAGCAGCTTCCTTCTCAGCCAACTTGATAGCCTTCTCAGCCAACTTCTCAGCCTTAGCAGCTTCCTTCTCAGCCAACTTCTCAGCCTTAACAGCTTCCTTCTCAGCCAACTCAACGCCCTGAGTTACAAAGTTGAAACAAATTTCACGAGCTGACATAACTGAATTATATTTTATTAAATAGTAATGATTGTTTTGAATATACTACTCAATACATGTTTTTCTATGTCAATTTTTTTTGCGAAAAAAACGCAAAATATTTGATCAAAAAAAATAAAAAAAAAATAAAAAATATTAGTAATTTACTAAATCAACATTAAAAAATTGACATAGAATTTGACATAGATTTTGATATAGAAACATATATAATAAATTCAACCTTCTTACTTATTGATCTATTACTACATTACTAAAAAACAATTTAAAAAAAAATTGACATTGATATGTAGGTACAGATAATATCATAAGTTAATAATTATACCCAATTGGCGCAATTGGATAGCGCGCAAGACTTCTAATTATGATGATATCTTGAGGTTATAGGTTCAAATCCTATATTGGGTGATATTGACCGTAACGTCATAAAACTAATTGGCACGGTTTCCCGAGCGGTCAAAGGGGACAGACTTAAGATCTGTTGCGTTAGCTTCGTGGGTTCGAATCCCACATCGTGCACCAAAGTATTCATAGCTCAGTTGGTTAGAGCGTCGGTCTTATGAGCCGAAGGTCCTGGGTTCAAATCCCAGTGATTACACCAATGGGATATAATATAGTTCGCCTCCACGCGGTGTATCCTGGATTAAAACCAAATGAACTAATATCCGACATGGTAACTGTCGTTAAATGTTACCGTAGCACGGTTTCCCGAGCGGTCAAAGGGGACAGACTTAAGATCTGTTGCGTTAGCTTCGTGGGTTCGAATCCCACATCGTGCACCAAAGTATTCATAGCTCAGTTGGTTAGAGCGTCGGTCTTATGAGCCGAAGGTCCTGGGTTCAAATCCCAGTGATTACACCAATGGGATATAATATAGTTCGCCTCCACGCGGTGTATCCTGGATTAAAACCAAATGAACTAATATCCGACATAGTAGCTGTCGTTAAATGTTACTAGGACAGACGCAGTCCACAGGTGATATATTTTATTGAATATGAACTTTCATAATAATTATGATTAAATACGCATTGTTAAATGTAGAAAGGGGCGCCTTTCAATTAGCACGGTTTCCCGAGCGGTCAAAGGGGACAGACTTAAGATCTGTTGCGTTAGCTTCGTGGGTTCGAATCCCACATCGTGCACCAAAGTATTCATAGCTCAGTTGGTTAGAGCGTCGGTCTTATGAGCCGAAGGTCGGGGGTTCAAGTCCCTCTGATTACACCATGGAACATAAAATAGTTCGCCTCCACGCGGTATGTTCTGGATAGATGAAACGAAATGAACTATATTCCCTTTTAGCACAGCAAGATGCTAATTGTCGTCGGTTAAAATTAAATTCCTTATTAGGTCCCTAAACATTACAGGTTGAATAGAAATGTGCGCTCCCTACATGGCGCAAAACGAATAGACTGGGATTTTCATTTCCTGGAATATTGGTGGTAAAGTAGGTCTTCGGTGCGTATTCATATTAAAGGAAAATTTGTTAATACATTGAAGAAAATATTAGATATATGAACTAAGGTTTGATTCATTTCGTTCATTCGGGTGATAAAAACGTAGTAAACCGTATCTGATGTTTATGCTATGATTTAGAGGTTATGTCTTTTCCTCTATTTGAATATAATTGTGGATTTCGTACTGTTTGAAAAAACGACTAAAATCAGTGTGACTTTGTAGGGAAGTTGGTAAAAAAAAAGGATAAAGGGGACGCCCTTTTATTGTTAGTTAAAATGTTAAAATGTAATAGTGTTACCATAAATCATCCAGTGGTAGCAAAAATAATATGGACCCTAACCATTACAGGGTGAGAGAAATGGGCGCTTCCTATATGGCGCAACCCAATTGAACAGGAGCTTTTCACTCCTTATTAAATTGGCTGTAATATAGGTCTTCGGTGCGTATTCATAATAAGGAAAATTTGTTAATACATTGAAGAAAATATAGATATATGAACTCTGTGTTTGACGTACCTAAAATGCTGATCACATTTCTGGATATTGAAAACCATTGGAAACAATGTCTATATTAATGCTATGATTTAGAGGTTATGTCTTCTCCTCTATTTAGATGATATAATGATGGTTAAGTTTAGTTTGAATAAAATGAATTTAATCATAGTGGCTTCGGAAGGAAGTTGGTAAAAAAAAAAGATAAAGGGACGCCTTTTTTTTAATCAATAAACTTCTACCATAGAAAACATAAATAAAATTGACAGTATTATAAAATACATCAACCAATATAATAATATAACAAATTGAATACTATTGAATAACTATTGAATAATATTGAATACTAAAATCACAATGGACCCATATGATACACATGTCGTACCCATTCGTCATGACCGCAACACTATCCCAACAGATCATGTTAATGTAGAATTTATCACTATTGAATGCGTAGAGTGTTTAGAAACACGCCAACTTGACGGAAAGAATAAGATTACTACATTGTTATGTGGACATCACTTCTGTACGGCGTGTATTTTAAAAAGGATCGCCAGGCAACTATCATGTTGTCCTGTAGATACGTGTAGATCGTGTGTTTTTGAAACACCTGGAACAACACCGGTATCTTCGTCGGATGAACTACATGTTATACCGAGTCAGAATACTGAGCAAACCACGCATCCAGAATTCATTGGAGGTGCATTACCCGCTCAGTATACTGTCGTCTCAACAGATTTGGAAGAAATACGTGTCGACGCAAAGAGAAAACGTCGCCAACGCGAAAGATCCGCAAAACGGGCACGTACTAGAATCGCAAAGACTTAACCACCTCGCTCTAAAAATCTAAAAAAATCTAAAAAAATCTAAAAAAATTGAAAGGTTTTTTATGTACGTAATTATATCAAAACCAATTTGAATAATAAAATATCAAATCCTAATAACCCAAATAACCCAAATAACACACTCATTAAAATGCCGGCGCATATCAGTCGCCAACTGAAACACGATCGCAAAATTCTCCCTGATGAATTTACGGCTTACGCTCTACTAAATAGTGAAGTCGAACCTCAATGGACAAAGCTTTCCAAGCCTATCAAGCGTGCTTTATGTACCCTGGTAAATGTTACCATTGACAAGATGCATTGCCAGACATTTTACAAGAAACTGCGTCATGAGTGGTTGATTACCAGTACAGAGAGGAATAAAACCCCAACTACCGCTGAACATATATGTATCACTCCCATCAATGTCGAGTGTGCTATATGTATTAGCACCTACCAACTGGATGGCAAGGACAAAGTCACCACATTGTTATGCGGACATCATTTCTGTACAGATTGCATATTCAAACATATCAATGTACGCGGTAGCCAGGCGTGCTGTCCTATGTGTAGGTCAGCTATTTTACCAGAACCGCAAAATGAAGGAATTGCTGAAGGAGAGCTATCGTTTATCATTGCGAAAAGAGTCAGACGGCGATATGAAAGATGGACAAAACGCGAGAATGAGAGACAGCGAAAGGCACGCCTTATTGCTAATGGTTTCCGGTTCCAGAGTAGTTATCCATAAACAAAAATCCTTACACATTCGCAATAGCCTCATTCAATATTACATTTTTTTGTTAAATATGTTATTCAATATGTCATACAATATGAACAAAAATACAAAATTGATTCAAAATATAAATAAGCAATGATATTATTTAATACAATATGGGTAGATTTTATAATGGTGATATTTGTGGAAAATTTTGGTTTGGGGTTCAAGTAAGCGATGATATAAGTAATTTAGTAACAACTGTTCCCACGTTATCTTATAATTGGAAAGTATGTAATTGTATAGCAGAGATAGAAGATGCCGAGTATTGTATACAATGTTATGAAACCATATCAGAACATATTGACGCAGCAAAAGAAGACGATATATATGACGACGAACTTTTATATTATGAAGAACAATCCCTAAGTTATAACTTAGATAAAGAAACACATTATCAGGAATTACTAGATAATATGAATGAATTAAAAACAATAATTACTAAAGAGGTTATTGAAGAATTTGAAAAAATAAAACAAACTGATGACATACTAGACGCATTTACTGGAGTATTTGACGATTCATTAAAAAAATTAAATGAGATTGACTTTAATCATACAGATATTAACAGTATATTTCATGATACCATGAAAACGAATATAAAAAAAAAGCAATCCATACTGATAGCAAGATATACTATTGGGTATCAATTAGAATATTGTTTAAGAACCAAGGAATATTGTAATATAGAATGTGAATACTAGTAAAAAATATATACAAACAAAACTTATTATCGTTATGAATATCTATGTGAAGATCCCTATTTTTTTTCACTAACTATATTATCCAACGAAAGTGAATTATAGAATTTTTGTACTTTTGAGTTTATTTTAATCTTTGATGGATCGAATGATTTTAAGTATAATCCTTCAATATTCGTCACTCTTGATAACGCAACGTAAGATTGACCACATTCAAATATACCAGAACCAATATCGATTTCAGCTAAATCTATAGTTGCTCCCTGTACTTTATGAATAGTTACAGCCCATGCTAAAATTAAAGGAATCTGTTGAATGGAAACGCATGGTATATTTTCACTAACCCATGAATGATAAGAAATAGTACGCATAATACCATTATTAAACTTAACCACGGGACAACCAGATTCTCTATGAAAATGTGTGATTATACCCTGACTTCCGTTACATATTGGTGTATCTTTATTATCCATATCAATATTTACTATACACATAACCTGTGCGCCCACTTTCAGACTTATTTGTTTTTGACAATTTATACTTTTTTCAAGATGAATGAATTCCATGTCAATATTTTGTTTAGTTACATTGATTAATTTTTCCTTTTGTTTAACTGTCAAATCATCGTCTAGAACACGTTCATGTTTCAAATGAAAATGTTGTTCTTCACCGCTCAATAAACGCAATGATTCATTGTTTATTCTTTCTACAGGTGATTTCAATGGTAAAATAATAGTAGGCCTAACATTATCACTACCAATTGGTAATACTTTATTCACACATTCATTTAATTTTACCAATGACGACTTTGTAATAATTCCAACTCTCAATTTGTTAAGTATTTTTGAATATACCGGATCTTTCTGCCTGAAAATCTTTGTAAACTGAATTTGATTCTCTTTAATAAATACTTTGTTGAATAATTGAGATTCAAAACAAAATTGTTTTGATGTAGGATCGTCATTATCTCCTACAGGAGGCAATTGAAAGAAGTCGCCCGAAAACACTATTTGAATTCCACCAAAGAGTTTATTATTTTTTCGTGCCTTTCGTGCGGTCAATTCCATTAATTCAAACATTTTATATGACATCATACTGATTTCATCTACAATAAGTACATCTACTTTGCGCCAATTTTTCCGCTTATATTTATTATCGGCAATTGTTCCAGCGATTACATTATTATTACCTTTTGCTAATCCAAAACTTCCCCACGAATGAATTGTCTTCGCACCACATTCAAGTAAAACCGCAGCACATCCTGTCATAGCACATACATGAATCTCATTATTTTTGTATTTAGAAGTTTCTACTATTTTTCTAATGAACATAGACTTTCCACATCCACCAGGGCCGGTAATAAATATATTTTCATTATTTTCAAATTTAGCGAACGCATAATTTTGTTCATCAGTAAATTCCATCCTATTATTATTATTATAGATTAACATCTCCAATTAATCAATTTTATTAAAATTATATAATAATGATTTTAATAATGATTTTAATAATTTAGTAAATATTAAACAGTTCTGGGTACTCGTTTATTTTCATTATGAGTCTCGCACATAAGGTTATATCCAAGAATACCAGTAACATTCTTTGCTTGGAATTCATGTTTAGCCTCTCTATCGTCTTCTTTGCAGTTATGAATCAAACATGAGACATACTCGCCTTGCACCAAATACTTATAATGAGAACCTTTAACCGAGATTGAACTATGATGTACAAAAACATCAGTAGCACACATCTCACCTGTCATAATTGTAACAAATCCATAACCCGCTTTGTTATTGAACCATTTAACACACCCAGTAACACTATCACTGGTAGGAGCACTTACATCATTGGAAGACATTATACATATATATGTATAACTTCTTTAAACTATTTTAATTTATACTGTTAATTTTTTTAGCAAAAAAATACCTCTAACCAGATATTAATGAGACTACCTATCAATAACATTATTAAATTTGTATTGGCCCAAAGTATGAAATATAATATAGATGAATCACATTCACTGAATCATGCACTAACTGTTTTGAGCAATTCCAAGAAAATATACGATAAAGAAGTACAACATTACGAATATTTAAAAGAGCAAACATGTGTAATTTTTACATCGGCACTAGTTCATGATATATGTGACACAAAATACGCTCCTGGTAAAGAGTCTCTTCAAGAAATAGAATCATTCTTATATGAGAATGCCTATAATAAACCAGACACCGATACAATACTTAGTATTATAGATAATATGTCATATGGGAAAATAAAAAAAAACGGATTCCCAAATATGGGGACTAATCAAAAAGCATTCAATATAGTAAGAGAAGCCGATTTAATTTCAGCATATGACATTAATAGAACTGTTCTATATGGAATTCATAAATTAGATTTAGATTATACAGATTCTGTTCAAAAATCATCTGAATTGTATTTTAATAGAATGGATAAACATAATAGCGATAATCTATTTACAACGGTATACTGTAAAGAATTTTCAGAACAGTTAAACGAATCAGCAAAGAGTGAAATGAAACTAATTCATAACTTAATTGACTCTATTGATGATTGATTTAATAATTGGACTTCCGTATACTTTACATAACAATAATAATTACAGTAAGTAATGCTTGTGTCATTACAGCAGCTTTACATCTAATTGTAGTTGGATAAACATCTCCATAACCTAATAAGCACCCAGTAATGATAGAAAAGTATACTCTGCTAAAGTACTGTTCAAATACAGATTTCTGAATATTTTCTGATGTATACTCCTCCTCTACGGTTTCTTCTATTTTTTCCACATCTTTTTCAATTGAGTCATTCTTTCTTTCATAATCATATACATGTAGTTCAAATCCTTCGGTGGCTGATTGTTCTTTTTTTTTTTTAATATCCTCCATTACTTTTTCCTTTAATAGTTCCTTTTTAATCAATTCACTTATACTATTCACACCTGTAAAATCTTCATCAGGATATAACATATATATTAGACTGAACCAAAACATAGAGGATAATATTAAAACAACACGAAAGTAATTTGTACTCACTTTTAAGTTAGCAGCAAACATTTTTAACATTCTCAACATTGTATTATATATATATATAAAATTAATATATGCGCTTTTTTTATATAATTTATATATCTAGTCAATTAAAATGAGTGCTAGAGCAATCGCATCACAAAAACACAAGAGAGCTACAGGAACATCAAATAATGTTGAAGGTTTTGTAAATGGTAATAATGGTTCCAATTCTGTATCTATCCCTCAGGCATTGACTATTTTAGAAGGACATGTATCATCATTAATATCAAAAATGGAATTAATTGATGTTGATAACATTGATGTGAAAAATAAGCTTAATGGAATCCCCCCAAATACGACTGAATTGTTAACAAAGTTGGTTTCTAGTATATCTGATTTAGAGAAAAGTTACAAATCTAATAAAACTGAACTTGAAAATAAGCTTGAAAAACAATCAGTGCATTATAAAACTCAAATTGACGTCATGAACACTAATATTAGAAATTTAAAAAATGATAATATCCTCCTCAAAGAATCATTAGAAAAACAAATATCTGTCTTATCATCTAAGCCAGAATTAGTAGTAACAGATAATGTATCCCTCGGAGAAGAATAAATATAAAATTGAAATATAATTATAGTTATATACCCAATATATAAATTATGGAAATTATTATTCAAGACAAGTTGAAAGCAGAATTATTCATTAATATTTTTCAAAATATCAAATTATTTAGCGATATTTTTACAATTGATATTAATGAAGAAACCTTTTATATTCAGGGCATGGATGCTAGTCATGTATCTATATTTGAAATAAACCTAACACGAGAATGGTTTGATACCTATAACGTATCTAGCTCGACATCTCTAGGAATTAATTCTAGTATCTTTCCTAAGATATTGAATACGTGGACATGTGATCATAATATTAAATTGAATATTACGAAGGAGGATTATTTGGATATTGCCTTTGAAAAAATTTCTGGTAACACCGAATATAACAAATATTTTGAAATACCTTTAGTTGATGTTGATACAGAAAAATTAAATATAACTGATCAGGAATATACAACTGATTTAGAATTTGACAGCAAAAAATTAAAAAAGCTTATAGATGAACTAAGTATTATTGGCGAACACGTTAATATAAAATGTACTGAAAGTGAAGTAAATGCGACCAGTAAATCTTTGGAAGGAAGTATGACGATCAACATTCCATTCAACGATATTGAAGCGTATAGTATCGAAGAAGGAAAACATGTAGACGCCACATTCGCTTTAAAATATGTTAAAAACATGTGTTTATTTAATAAGGTTTCGCCAAATGTGTTGTTACACTTAACAGAAGGATTGCCGATGCAACTTAAATATGAGATGACTGAAAATTCATATGTTAGATTTTACTTAGCACCTAATATCGATGATATGTAGTTTGAATCATAAAAATAATGTATTGATAATTTTTATGAGAATTATAATATATAGTATAATTTTTTTAATATGTGTGATTTTTTACATTCATATCCTATATCATATGAAAACCGCAACCGATGAAAATATATATGAAATAGATTACACAAACCGAAACAATCTAAACGAAATGTGTGAACTACGACAACCTTTCACATTTAAATTGGAAAAAAATGTTGATATTAATCATAATGTTATTGAGGGTACTGGAACTCCGCTTAATATTTTGAAATCAAAAGCCATTGTCATTAAAAAAAAGGAAAAGGAAAAAGAAGGAGTTCCCGAAGAAACTATGACAAAAATATATTCAGAATATAATAGTAAACTGGTTACAAATGATAATATTATAAACGAACTGAAATCAATAGAAGAACAGATAATTCCCGAATTTACATGTAATAATTCATACGATGTAATTGTAAGCGATGATCAATTCAAATCTCCTATAACAAGTAACTTTAATTTTAGAAACTTTTTTCTAGTAACAGAAGGAAGCATAAAAATACGGTTCATGTCGCATAAACATAATAATAAATTCGACAATGATATTGATTACGAACTTATGCAAAACGTTTCGTCGTACGATGTATGGGAAAATCCTGATAAATTACATGTATCTGAAATATCAGCAACAAAGGGAGATATGATATATATACCGCCCTTTTGGTGGTATTCTATTCATTATATAGAACCAACTGTCATTGTTAAATATCAATACCGTACAATTATGAATATAGTTTGTAATTTATATCATTACGCATGTTCGTACGTGACAATATCAAAGATTGAAGAAAATGGTAAAAATAAACATTTAAAAATAAAACAAAATTGAACTGTTTAATTCTCTCTATACATTGTAAAAGAATATCATGAATCAATATAAGTTATCGATTCATGATAGAGATTATAGTAAATGGACAATATTCGATGCTAACACTCATGAAATGGTTGAGGATATAGATATCAATCCGGCAAAAGAACATTTATTTAATGGTGATATATTTACATATGATGGCACTAAGACAACACTTATTAATTCACTTGTGAGAAATAGTGTCCAAATTCCAGGTGTATTACTACTTGAAGATAAAATATATGGAAAACATAAGAACAAGTATATTTATAAATGTAGCCCAGACGATAAACATATACCAATATTTCTTATAGCACACGAAGAGAAGCGTATAGGGTTTTCGAAAAGGAAAATAAATAGATATATCACATTTCAATTCAAATCCTGGGATTCAACGCACCCAGAGGCTATTATTAAAAACAATATAGGAAACGTTGAAGAAATTATTAATTTCTACGAGTATCAACTATTTTGTAAAAGTCTCAATTCTTCCATACAGGGATTTGGAAAAGATGCTAAAAGATCCATAAATCTAATAAATACAAAAAAGACATTTGATGATATTATTGAAAAATATAATATAGAAGAGCGAAATGTATTCATATTTTCCATAGATGGACCAGGTACTCAAGATTTTGACGATGCGTTTTCAGTTCAGGAATTTGAAGACAAAAGTGTCCTTTCAATATATATTACTAACGTAGCAATATGGATGGATGTTTTAGATCTATGGTCTGCGTTTTCCGAGAGAATTTCTAGCATATATTTACCAGACAAAAAACGACCAATGTTACCTACGGTACTCTCAAATATATTATGCTCACTATATAAAGGTGAAAAAAGAATAGCTTTAGCTATGGACATCCATATTCAAAACAACAGCATTATTGATATACAATACTCAAATGTTGCTATCGTAGTGAACGAAAATTATTTATACGACGATATTAATACGAAAAATAAACACTTTGGATTGTTAGAGAAATACGCGAATATTTTACAAAGTATTCATAAGTTATCAAATAAGATGAATGACAGTAAAGAGATTGTAGCATATTTGATGATGTTTATGAATTACCATACCTCTAAAATATTTATTGAAAATGATTGTGGTATATTTCGTTCTATTTCAGACTCTGAAAAATCAATTCCTAAAGAAGTTCCTACATCGCTACATAACTTTATAAAAATATGGAATACTTCTTCTGGAAAATATACACTTGAAAAATCAGATTCACATGAACTGATTGGGGTTGATTCGTATATACACATTACATCTCCCATGAGAAGACTTATAGATTTACTCAATATAATATCCATTCAACGGGTTTTCAGTCTGTATACATTTTCATCAAATGCTGATACTTTCTATGATAATTGGGTCAATAAATTGGACTATATAAACACTACTACGCGTTCTATTCGGAAAATACAGTTGGATTGTAATCTATTGAATTGGTGTAATCGTCAGACAGAATTAAATACAAAAACATATCAAGGTTATGTATTTGATAAATTGGATAGAAATGACGGGCTATTTCAGTATATTGTCTACATACGTGCTATAAATATGGCATCTAAAATTACAGTAAGATATGACCTGAAAAATTATTCACAACATGACTTTTCATTACATATGTTTAATAAAAAGGATTCATTTAAAAAGAAAGTTCGGCTCCATTTACATTCGGAACAAGCTGACTCTTACGTTGAGTCATAACCAAAATATAATTACGGATAGTACGTTTAAATAATAATTTCAATGGTGAAAACATTCCACATACAATTTCAGAGGCTTTTACCTGGTACTTACTTTGTACTGTTTCATATATAGCCCCATGATATATCTCTTCAGTTGACCATGTATCGACATTTTCTTCCGATTTGATGTATTCTATACTTTTCGCTACATACATTAACTCATTGAGTTTTAACTTACTTAAATCCATTTAAAAAATATAGACATAATTTTTTCTAATTTATACTTTATTTTATACTTTAATATCAAATTTACATTAGATGTATAGTGATTGTTGAAGAATTATATATTTCAATGTTGTATCCGAAATTTTACTTAATTTTTCAGACAATTGTATATTTCCAATATACTCGCATGCTCCAATACACTCATTGGCTACATTGTTTATTTTTAATATGGCTTTTACAAACTCTCCAATAAATACATTCTTTTCCATTAATATATTTGTAATATTTACACAATCCTCTTCATCTTTTGCACTACACCAATCATATGATTCATCAATTAAATCGTAATGTACATCTACATGGCTTCCTGTATGAATTCCATAATGGTTTTCTAAATCAATATATTTGTTTGACATATCTTTATAATCTTTCATAATACTACTAATACTATTTTTAGAAGTGGTATGTTGTTTATAGTCTTCCGCTACAGATATGTTAGAGAAACAGCTCATGAATCCAACTAATTCATTTACAGTTAGCTCTTCCAATTTTCCTTCATAAATTAGTTCTGCCATAATTAAACTATTACATTCGTTAATATTAGATGCTATTTTGCCTTTTAATGTCAATTGATATTTATCATCTTCATCTTTTTCGATGAATCCATTTTCATGAAGGATATTAAGAACAATATTGATATTATCCATCACATAACTATTTACACCATCCATTGATTTTTTGTTTCTTTCAATCTCAATATCGGTTTCTTTCAACTTCTTTATAACTTCGTAATGACGATTAAATTGCTTTCCGTAAGCATCTTCAATCTGTTTAATTTTGTTATAGGCTAATTTTTTCTTTTTATTGTTGAGATAACTTATAGTTTTGTTTATTTCAATATATTCATTGATAGGCTCTAGTTGAATATTTGAAATGAGTATATCCGATTTATATTTGTCAGCAAGTGTTTCTAATTCGCTAATTTGATACTGAAATCCATTTATAGTGTTTGATAATTCATCTCTTAACATACTAGATTCTACATATTCGCTATAGCTTACTTTATTTAAAGCAATCAGATTGAGCAACAAACTATATGATATTTTAAATTTTGATTGTAATATTTGAGGTTTACCTGATAGGATTGTTTTATATTCCATAAGAGATACGTTTTCTCTAAACATATTATTGCAATGAATTACATGACCAAGTGTGTCTAGACCACGCCTACCTGCTCTTCCCGCCATCTGTGTATATTCATGACTTAATAAATGTCTATGTCCGTCAGAAGTATATTTAGATAGTGCTGTGAATACTACAGTTTTTGTAGGCATGTTAATTCCCACAGCAAATGTTTCAGTCGCAAATAATACCTTAATATATCCGCGTCCAAATATAATTTCTACCATTTCTCTCAATATAGGCATCATACCGCTATGATGAATCGCTACACCTTTTTCCATAAGTGAAACTAAATCAATATATTCTTTCAAAATCTTGTATTCTTTATAGTTGGGAAGTTTCCTAATAATATTATCACATTCATTTGAAATGATGGACGGGACATGAGCATCATCATAGCCAAATAAATTGACAGTGATTTGATTGGCATATTTTTCCACGTTCACTCTTGAAAATACGAAGCATATACCCGGTAACATTTCATTTTGATACAAATAGGTTATCAACGAATTGAGTATATGTCCGGGTTTTGTGTAACTTTTTTTTTGATGCATTAAATTGATAATCTTATTTGATGATAATATAGTCTCTTCGTGTATCCCAGAGGCATCTTTAATAATCTGTGGAACACGGATAAATTTTTTGATCTCTTTTTCCTTATCTTTATCCTTTAAAATTTTGAATAGGTGCTCCGTAGAATTAATATATGTGTAGTGTTTTAAAGGCACTACGCGATGCTCAGTTCCGGTAAGAATCACATTCTTATTAGAATCTTTATGTCTATTTTCACACCAGTTTGCAAATTTTTCTGGTTTATCAATAGTAGCGGATAACATGACCATAGATATTTGTTTAGGTAGCATTAGTATAGTTTCTTCCCATACTTTCCCCCTATCGGCATCATTAATATAATGAATTTCGTCAAATATAACACATGCTAAATCTATATCAATATCCATCTCAAAATTAAGCGCACTAGTAGCAACAGTACTTTCTTGTAAACGCTTATATAAGTGATTTTGTAGAATTTCTGTGGTCATGATTAGTAAATTCGCATCCGGGTTGAATTTAATGTCACCTGTCAATATACCTATTGAATAATTAGGAAATTTTTTAGTAAAGTCGTGATATTTTTCATTTGAAAGGGCTTTAATTGGACTAGTATAGATTACTCTCTTCCCTCTAGAGCAAAAGTAATCAATCGCAAATTCTGCTGGTAAAGTCTTTCCTGATCCAGTATGCGCCGTTACTAAAACATGATCTCCTTTTACGATACCCTCAATAGCATGTTTTTGAAAATCACTCAATGGGAAAGGGAATTTATTAAAATGGGAATTAATTTCATCGTCGTCATTATTATATTTGTCTTTACATACGATAACCATAATTTATATATTACAGGGAGTGTCTATACATTTTATTCAATTTTATTATTATTGATAACAAAAATTAATATATTTACATATTTCATATGGAAGATACCGACATTAAATCCAATGAACAAAACACATTTTTAACGCATATGTTAAATTTTGACGAACCTACAAAAAATGAACTATCAAACATTACGCAATATTCTCTTTTAGCAATAATTCCTGTTGTGGCACTTAACAAACTTATGAAAAAATACATTCCGGCGGCGGATGAAGATAAAGGATCATTAGAGATTGTATTTGAAATCACTATACAAATGTTACTTTTATTCTTTGGCTTATTTTATATTCACAGACTTGTAACATTCTTAAAACCTAATAGTGGTAAAGAATATCCTGATTTCTCAATTATTTCTATAATACTTGCCGTATTATTGATTACATTAAGTATTCAATCTAAGTTAGGTGAAAAATCTAATATTCTTGTAGAGAGAGTAAATGAAGTATGGAATGGTGAAACATCTCTAAAACCCGAGCCAAAAAAAAGGGCTGAAATCGCAAAACCTAAACTTGAACGCCCACCCATTCAACCAGCACAGGTACCTCAAAATGTACAACAATCGCCACAGGAACAACAGGAATTACCTAACTATAATTTGATGTATCATAATACTGCCAGTCAAGGGTACGAAGATACGCAATTATTAGCCGCAAATGAGGCTTTAGGAGGTAGTTCATATGGATCTATGTTTTAGAGGTGTAAACGACGGTATTTATTATAAAATTGAAAATACTTAAACCTAATTTTACAATTATATTATAAATGGTAACCATTACTAAGTTTGAAGAACAATACCTGTTTGCTAAAATGTCATCAATTAAAGCTATACATTCCGGAGAAAACATCGTTCTATGGGGTTCAGGAGCAAATGGAAAATCATATCTTATTCGTGATTTAAAAAAGATCATTTCAGATAATGATTACCAACCAATTCCAGGACCTTCATGTGGAGATAATAGCGATTATGTTAGTAATATATTAGAAAATAGTGACAAGACTAAATGGATCATGGCCATTAACAATATTGAACATATCCAATATACATTAAGAAAGCATTCTTTTGTATTTGTAAATATGGATGAATACGTATATCCAGCATACGCAACACTACGATCTGGTAGAAAAATCAATATTTAATTATTTATTTACCACATATACAATGAATCAGACAAATTTGAAAATATAATAAAATGATATAAATTTTTTTATTATGTAATAAGTGTTAATATTTCTCAAAAAAAACAATTTAATAATTATACAATACTAATTATAATACTAATTTTATGTTTAAAAATCTTTTGAAAATTAATGCCATGTATGGTGCTCAAAATTATAATCCGTTACCTGTTGTACTAAAACAAGGATATGGAATATATTTAGTTGACGTTTTTGGAAAAAGGTATATAGATTTTTTATCGTCGTATGGAAGCGTTAACCAAGGACATTGTCATCCAAAACTTATTAAAGTGATGAACGAACAATCTACAAAACTAACACTTTGTAGTAGAGCATTCCATAGTGAAAGTTTGATTAGATTTTATCAACATATGCATTCAACTTTTGGGTACGATAAATGTTTGCCCATGAATACTGGCGTAGAGGGTGGCGAAACCGCTTTAAAATTAGCACGATTATGGGGTTATCAAGCGAAACATATTCAGAAGAATAAAGCGGTAATACTTATGGCGCAACATAATTTTTGGGGTAGAACAATTACCGCATGTTCGTCTTCTACAGATCCGTTATGTTACACACATTTTGGTCCGTATACACCAGGATTTGATATTGTAAAATACAATGATATTGATGACCTCCATGAAAAATTTTCAAAAAACCCGAATATAGTTGCTTACATGGTAGAACCCATTCAGGGGGAAGCTGGTATTATACTACCAACAAATGACTATCTAAAAAAAGTGAGAAAATTATGTAACAAATATAACGTTTTACTCATATGCGACGAAGTTCAAACCGGTATAGGTAGAACTGGAAAAATGTTAGCTTCGGACGTATATGGTATTCGTCCTGATATTCTTATTTTAGGAAAGTCATTAAGTGGTGGAATGCTCCCTATTTCATGCGTTTTAGCTGACAATAATATAATGGATCTAATTAAACCAGGTATGCATGGTTCCACATATGGAGGAAATCCACTGGCATGTGAAATAGCGATGGAATCATTAGATATAGTAAAAGATGAAAATTTATTACCAAACGCAAAAACTATGGGTATTATGTTCAGAGGCGAATTAGATATATATAAAGGAAATCAAGTAAAAGATATACGAGGAGTAGGATTAATGAATGCTATAGAATTCCATACAGCTGGACATGCTGATATATTTGTAGATTCGTGTATGAATAATGGACTATTGACAAAAATCACGCGCGATAAAACTGTTAGAATGTGTCCACCTCTCATCATTACTAAATTTCAAATGAGTAAAAGTTTAGATATCATCGTAAATGCTATCAACAAAATTTAGTTTTCATATTGGTAAAAATACTTAAAAATATTATTCATACATAATATAACCATCGCCATATAACAATGAGTGATATTAACTTACTCCTCAACGCATTAGAAAATGATAATAATGAAAATATTTTTCAACAAACATCAAAGGAGATCAATGATATTAAATTAAAATTATTTAATGAATTAATGATTCCTAAGGAAAATATTATAACATTAATGACAGATTTAAAAGAGTATTTATACGTAGATGAGCTTCCAGATATGAAAACTGGTAGTTTTATAAAGTGGATATCATTAACAACACCAGATAAAATTAAATTAACTAAAGGGGCTATTATATGCGATATAATAATATCAGAGACAGGTGCTGTACTTAAATGCAAGAATTTTAAGAATAGTTTTATGTTTATAAATATCGATAAGGCGCTAGTATTTCGCAAATTAACCAATCAAGAAAAAATACTTATTTCGGTATCAAATTATTTAAATGTGTAAATGTGTAAATTTATATGAAATTATGAATGTGTCTTAGTTTTCTTTGTTCTCATATGACTGTTTTTTATTTTTCGTTTCAGATTAATTAGACTTTTATGTATTGTTTGTCTATTCGGTAATTCTTTTAGCTTAGCAATCACACTATTACTACAAATATTACATACAATAAATAGTTGGTCATTGTAGTGTGGAAATGTCATCTGACAACAGTTACTATTACACACAAAATCATTACATCCATTACATACTAAAATGTTGTTGAATGTGTGACAAATTTTACACACCATAATGCTAGCAATTTCTAGTATTATATTTTATTTACTATAAACTAATCTATAATTTATAGTCAATTTTTTTAAGCATATATAAAATTAAAATCTTTTAAATCTTTTAAATCTTTTTAAATTTAGTTTTGGTTTTGGCGTTTTCGGAATTCTAGGTATAGCAACAGTAGGTATAGCAACAGTCTGTATAACAGGAGGCCTTGTTAGTATTTCGCGTCTGTTCAAATTGAACTTTGATGGTATTTTCGGCACGGATTCAACATTAGATCTAAGAGCAGATAGTGATTTTATTGTAGGTTTTGCTGGTCCACGTCCGGTCATTTTATCGGATATTGTATCGGATAACGTATCGGATAATGTTTTTCTATTCAACGTATCGGATAATGTTTTTCTATTCAACATTCGCATGTGCGATTTGTTATGTTCATTATCGAATAGTTCTTCAAGTTCGCTAGATTCAAATTGTTCATACATTGAAAATCCCTTAAATATTAAATATACTACCATAATACCAACAAAAATCATAAAAAGAGTAACGTATTTTTTACGTAGAAGTTGATTAACCATTTTACTGAATTTCATACTGAATTTCATACTATATATAATATATGTATATTATTTTATATTACTTTAATTTATGGAGTTCGCAAAATTATCACAGAAAGATTATTCTAAAATATTGAAATTCTATAAAGTTGACACATCAAGTGATACCTATAAGAGAAAAGATAAGAGAAAGGTATTAGCCGAAAAAATATTAGCAAATAAGTTATGTAAATGTATTAAAACCGTAAACAAATACACCAATAAAAGAGGAAATTCTAAACGTACGCGAAAGCAAAAGAAGGACATGAAACAAAGCCAAATAAATGCTATACGTATTTGCAGAAATTCAGTAATCACTAGAAAAAAACTGGCTAGTTTCGGATACACGTGCAAAAATAAGCCGACCCTGAGAAGAAAAAAAGGGAAGTCGTATAAACTTCTAAAGCGCATGTAGCATACATGATTTATTTTTTGATCTGAAAATAGATTAAACGTAATTCATTATATAATATATATTTAATATAATGAACGGGAACAATATCAACAATTTAGGTAAAGTTGAAAAAAATCAAAAGGTAATGTCTGGCGAATGTATATTTCCTTTTCAGCAAAAAGGTATCACGTATAATGAGTGTGTTACAACTGATAAAGGGCCTATTTGTGCTACAAGTGTAAGTAAAAAAGGCACTCTAAAAACATATGGGTATTGTAATAAGTTAGAAACCGCTACAGTTTCGTCAAAAAAGAAAACTATGAAGCGAACAATATCCGATAATGAATCGTATTCGATACAAAAAAAAGAATGTGATAATTTATATATGAAAGCTAAATTAATACAAGATGAATTAGATGAATGTCAACTTCAACTGAAAAAAATGGAAGCATCTATTGAAAATGAACCAGATAATGAACCAGATAATGAACCTTCAGATGTTGCGCCTACCAATACGGATAAAATACGATTGAATGAGCTATTCGCAACAATTATGTCGAAAATGAATATTATCCATATTCGTAAAGGAGAACCGTTTAGAGCGCGCGCATATAAAAAAGCAGAAGAAACTATTTTACTACAATCTGAAAGCATATTTGACTTTTCTGAATTGAAAGGACTTTCAAATATTGGAGAAACCATATTACTTAAGCTTAAAGAGATACAAGAAACAGGAACATTGAAATATATAGAACGAGAGAAAAATAATCCAGTTCAAATTTTTACACAAATATACGGGATTGGTCCAAAGAAGGCAGAATCGCTCATTTCAAAAGAAATCACCACATTGGAGCAATTAAAAGAAAATACTGACTTACTTAATGATAACCAGAAAATTGGATTAAAATATTTTGACGATATTAGTAAAAGAATACCCAGAGAGGTTATTGATAAATATAAAACAGTATTTGAAAATGAAGTACAAGCCATTGGAAAGGATATTCAACTAGAGATAGTGGGAAGTTATAGACGCGGTACAGAGTCTTCAGGAGATATTGATGTAATCATATCCAGCCCAAATAACGACGAATCTATATTTTCTGAAGTATTAAATAGATTGAAACAATCCGATATTATTATAGAATTCTTATCTAAAGGCAAGTCCAAAAGTTTGACCATCGCAAAAATCAATGACGATATTCCACGACGCGTTGATTTTTTGTATACATCCACTCATGAATATGCTTTCGCAAAACTATATTTTACTGGAAGTATGGGATTTAATACTGTAATGAGACATCGTGCTCTTCAATTTGGATACTCGCTAAACGAACACGGTATATCTAAAATGAATGGAAAAGAAAAAGGGAGCAAAGTTCCTATTGAGTTTCCTGATGAAAAAGCAATATTTGATTTTTTGAAAATGGAATATAAAGAACCTACTGATAGAAAAGATGGACGAGCAGTTATTTCCATCACCGGTAATCCGATAATTACGCAAAAGAAAATATCGCAAAAAGTAACCATCCCAAAAAAAGATACCCTATCTGTTATAAAACAAATACCTGCGAAAAAAAATATTAAATCTAACGTTTCTATCAAACAACAAACGTTACCCGCATCAACCGATTTTATTGATAAATTTAGAATGAAAGGAGTTCAACATTTAAATTCATCCACTGAACAGGAATTGATAAATATTATCAAAGAAGCTAATGATTCTTTTTTTAATGACGTTTCTATTTTAACTGATAGCGAATACGATATTATCAAAGAATATACTGAACAAAAATATCCTAAGAATAAAGAATTGGAAAATATTGGCGCACCTGTTATCGATAAAAATAAAGCAACCCTTCCATATTTTATGGGCTCTATGGATAAAATTAAACCGGATACAAACGCTATTGATAAATGGAAACAAAAATATAAAGGACCTTATGTTATATCAGCAAAATTAGACGGGGTTAGTGGATTGTACTCCACTGAAAATAATGAGCAAAAATTATATACCCGGGGAAATGGAACTGTAGGACAAGATATAAGCTACTTAGTCCCACATTTAAGGTTACCAAAAGACAACAATCATACTATGCGTGGGGAATTTATTATAGATAGAAATATATTTGAGGAAAAGTATAAATCCAAATTTTCAAATCCCAGAAATTTTGTATCAGGAGTTATCAATTCAAAAACTATAGATGTTAAAAAATTAAATGATATTGAATTTGTCGCCTATGAAATTATTGAACCGAATATATCTCCATTATCACAAATGACGAAACTTGATACTATGGATGTAACCACAGTTAAATACCAATCTAGCGATACCATATCTAATGACATGTTGTCTGAAATATTGGTAGAGTGGAGAAACAAATATAAATATGAATCGGATGGAATTATTGTTACAGATGATCATATTCATGAAAGAGTTAATAAAAATCCGGAACATTCATTCGCTTTCAAAATGGTTCTCTCAGAACAAATGGCGGAAGCAAAAGTTATTGATGTTATTTGGAACGTCAGTAAACATGGACTTTTAAAACCCAAAATTCAAATTGAACCTATCGTTCTTGGAGGCGCTACAATTCAATACGCCACCGCACATAACGCATCCACTGTTGTAAATAAACAACTTGGGATAGGGGCTATTGTTAAGATCATTAGAAGCGGGGATGTTATTCCATACATTATGGAAACCATTGTTCCGGCGGAAAAAATTAAAATGCCGGATGTAGACTATGTATGGAATGATACACATGTTGATATTGAACTCGCTAATAAAGAAAATAATGAAGAAATTACTCAAAAAAATGTTACCAATTTCTTTACTGGAATTGAAGTTGATGGTCTAAGTAGTGGCAATATATCTAGAATCATCGCAGCAGGATACAACAGCGTGTTTAAAATAGTGAAAATGAATAAAGACGACTTTCTTAAGGTTGAGGGATTCAAAGATAAACTAGCAACCAAAATATACGAAAGCATACACGCAAAACTAGCAATCGCAGATTTATCCACTATTATGGCAGCGTCAAATATTTTTGGCCATGGATTCGGAGATAGAAAAATGAAACTTATCATGACGGAATATCCTGATATTATGACTTCTACAGATACACTGGAAGATAAAATTGGAAAACTTGCTAACGTTAAAGGGATGGCGAAAAAAACAGCGGTTAACTTTGTAGACAAAATATCACAGATGAAAGAGTTTTTAGCACAAATTGATATGAATCATAAATTGGATTTGAAAATAACCAACAAAACACATACTTACGATACAGAACATATACTTTATGGTAAATCTATTGTCTTTACAGGGGTACGAGAAAAACAGGTGATGGAAAAATTAGAAAATATATACAATGTTAAACTATCATCGGCTGTTTCAAAAAATACATTCGCAGTTATTACTAAATCAAAAGACGACGTCAGTGGCAAATTATCAAAAGCCAGAACACTACATATTCCCATATTTGAAATTGATGAATTTAAAAAGGAATATTCATTATGAACATACTAATCTAACCATTAGTATTATTTTATGATATATATATTTTTATTAAATATATCATATACTCATACCATTATCACCCACTCATACAATTATCTTTTTTACTAATTGTGAAATTATTTTATTGTCTTCCCGAGGATCTTTTAATACTTCGGATATTGTTTTTACGTATTCGTCGGGATTATTTTCCATATAAGGCATTGCCTGAATACTTTTCTTTGTAAGCGTGTCTAGAGCACTTTTTATCTTTGGGTTATGCTTCTCTTCCTTCTCCCATTTATCATCATCCTTCACATAAATAATTTCCTTCTTAATATCACTACAATGCACAGGACGCTTCACTATTTCCATGGTGTTTAGCTTATCTATGAGTATGTTGGCCATTCCATTTGTTTGGCCTTTATCACCATAATGCTTCATATCCTCCAGAGATAACTGAATAGATTCAATGAAATCTGTCATATTCATAGCGTCTTTACATTGCTCGTTCAAAAACATGTTGATATTAAAAGTATTACTGTTATCAGTATGGTTTGGTTGTAATACGGGAATAATATCTATAATTAAATCTTTAATCAGAGGAATCAACTGTTTTGCTAGGTCTGTATTAGTTGACGATAAATTATTTGATTCAGAATTAGATGACTGGTGTTCTGTAGATGGACCACTTTTGATAATATTACATTTCTGTTTATGATTCCAAAGTGATGATGCATGTTTATATTTCTTACCACATTCGCATAAATGTATATTGGGGTAATTTGTAATGGATTTGTTCGTATTTGTTCGTATATGATGTTTCCTGGTCAATATGTGCCTTGAGTAGTCTTTCTTGTTACTACATTCAAAGTTACATAAATAACAATTAAATTTCATTGGGGTAATTATGGGTAATTTATTCGTCATTTTCGTATATTATATACGAAGAAAAAACCCCTAAATGATTTTAATTATAAAATGTATATTTTTTTTATCATAAGAGATTAAATTATTTATTTTTAATATGACTGCATTATCATCACAACCAACTTTTTTGAAAAAAAGAGAGATTTATTCTTCAAAATATTTCCATGAACAGTAGTTTCTGTTTTATTTTTCATCAAAAAATATCAAAAAAAAATAAAAAAGTTATAAGATTACAATTCATTCTTTATTATATCTACTATTTAAGAATCCTTATGTGGATTAGGCTGTAATACTGGAATAATGGTCTAAAATTAACTCTTTAATAATTGGGATTAACTCTTTTACCAGGTATGAATTGTATTCTTTAAGCATTGGCTTTTCTATGCTTTTAGGCGATGAACATTTCGTGGTATGTCTCCATAACGTTGTACGGCTATTGAATTCTGATTCACAAATATCACATTTATAATTAACGTAGCTTTCTGTACCTGTTACTGTTTCAAAATGGTTCATTTTATGTTTGCGCGTGGAAAGATGTCTATTGTATTGACTATTTCGTGAAGTTGAATAGTCACAACAATTACAAACATATTTTAATGAACCTTTTTGAACTATTTTATCTTCTTTTTCTTTCGTTATCGTTGTTGTTTTTGGTATAGAGGTTGGTACAATTTTTTCTTTTATTATTTTTGGTTTTGGTTTTGGTAAAGGTTCAATACTATTTAAGGTTGCGTGTAATGTTTCAAAATATTTTTGTTCAACTTTTCTAGCTTCATAATGGTCATTACATTCATGAAACCCAACAATATCCATTTTCCAATTATTCCATCCTCCATGTTCGCGAATGAATTGGTAAACTTTCAGATTATGATTTCTACATTTGTCTCTATTGCATGCTGCCTTATGCATGTATTTTCTTTGTACAAAATTGGTAGTATGTCCAACATAAATGTCTTTTACATCGTCTGTTTTACAATATATTTTATAGAATATCGTATTGGAGTAATCAATTTCATCTTTTGGCATTACTATACACCCACATTAAAAAAGTCATAAAATGATCGCAAATGAATCGCACAATATTCCTAAACTGTCAAAATACAATAAACAATATAATTACTTGTAACCCTTAAATTTGGTTCCTTTTGCTTGAACGTTTGTTGGAGTAAAAGTTGAAATGCCTAATACCTGTTGTCCTGAATTTTGTATGTATTGTTGCGTCGATGGATTTCCTTTATTTGCTACTAAATTCTTATGGTTGTTATTGGTTTCCATTTTCAAATTAGCCATATACGCTTTTCTATACTCTGGAGTGTTCATTTTTATGTATTATGATTATGAATATGTTCATTTCAATTTTTATAAAAATCGCACAATATTCTTAATCTGTCAATATAATAAAAAACAATATATGTATATGTATTATGAATTATTTTCTGTTATGATTATAACGTTCTTTTACAGTTATATCCTTTATAATTTCCAAATCATCTGTTCTCTTTTTTAATTTCCCCAGTTCCTTTATCAACTTATGCACTATATTCTGGTTACGTAATGGAATAGAACTATTTTTTATAATTTGTATGGATATGATTTGTAAGCATTCATGATATTCTTCACATCTGTTTTTGAATACCATAAGTGTTTCTTTATCGTTAGAAGTGATCGTATTTTTGTATTGTATGTTTTCTTTGTTATAGTCTTTTGATTGATACAGTTTTCCATCAATAGTGCTACTATTGTAAAATATCCCTGTAATCAATCGTTTATTGATGGTATCATTCGTAGAATAGTTTGATATATTTAAATATTTCTTAGTCAATGCTTCGGGAACAATAACATAATGTTGTGATACCGGGTAATAACTACGTATGATACCGCCAAGAGTATATTTAATCACGTCTAAAAACAAATGATATTGGCTAAACACCCGACTGATACGATGTGCTGTTCCAAAACTACAATGTAACATATCGTAACATATCCCTGACCATACCTTAACATTA
>Ga0209632_10001262_pt1 | contig 25839 bp, 30 predicted proteins | sample COG_10_FD_184754 | JGI IMG/M metagenome (GOLD analysis project Ga0209632, IMG submission 184754) | Pelagic Microbial community sample from North Sea - COGITO 998_met_10 (SPAdes) (version 2) | ecosystem: Environmental > Aquatic > Marine > Neritic zone/Coastal water | place: Helgoland, sampling... | reverse complement strand
ATTCGGTATGGTCTGCTTCGATGAATGTCATCACTTAAGTGCAGAGGTATTTTCGAAAGCTATGCGAAAAATATCACCTCTATATGTATTAGGATTATCAGCAACAATAAAAAGAGCAGACGGAACTCAATATGTATTTAAATGGTATATAGGAGATGTAGTATATGAATCACCTGATGAAATAAATGACCACCGCGTGGAAACCCGATTGATACAATATGAATCAGAAGATGAAAAATATTGTAAAAAACAGACAATTTTTAACGGAACGACCTGTCGTCCTAAAATGGTAAATCAAATATGTGAATATAAAGAAAGAACCGAATTAGTCCTAAAATATTTATATAAATATTATGATGAAGGACGAACTATATTAATTCTATCCGAGAGAAGGGACCATTTAATAAATATGATGAATGAGATAAATAAATATTATGATAAAGAATCGGCCGGTCTTTACATCGGCGGAATACATCCTGAGATTTTAGACCATAATGCTACTTTAAGAGTTATTTTAGGGACATATTCATTCTTTTCTGAAGGAGCAGATATACCATCATTAGATACAGTGATACTTGCGTCGCCAGTGTCAAATGTTGAGCAGAGTATCGGACGAATTTTCCGGAAATATGGTGAACATCATAAATTAATATGTGATATAATAGATGTAAATATAGAAGGCTTTGAAAAACAATCAATAAAACGGGTGGCATTATATAAGAAAAAAGGATACGAATTATATGAAAATGATAATGAAGAAAAAATAGATTATAAGAAAAGGAATTATAAATCTAAGAAAGAGAAAGTCATACCTTTATATAAACAAGAATGCTTGCTTGATTAATATAAATAAATTTGAAAAATATTTAAATATTTTTATATTAACATTAACATTAAATATGTCAGAAGAAGTTGTAAGAGATTGGACGCTGTCAGACAATGTTTTCTATAATTGGAGCAAGCAAGCTATTATCCATCATCTAAATCGGTCAGGATTATTTGACAATGTGGTTGATTATAAGCAAGGGTCAAACGATGAAGATATCACCTATTGTCTAGACTCGTGGGTTGAAGGATCTAATGGGAGAATAGGTATGCAAAATCGAGTACAATTTGTTGAAAATAAAAAATCGGGTGTTTATAATCCTACCATTAGGTATGATAGACCAGGGTCGGGAAGACAGACCGAAATTTTTAAATTTAAAAAAAATTATCCCAAAAGAATAGGTATTCCATATCCAAGATTTTTAACATGGATTTTATATAATAAAACTAATAAAGAAATAATAGAATTAAAAATAGTAGATATTGAGAAATTTATAAGGAAATGGACTAATAATTTAGAAAATAATAATGAGTACCGTTTAGCACATGATTATACTATAAAAGATGTAGATGATGGAGCACAACGATTATTAGTTGTGAAAGATGAGGATATCGCTTACGCATATCCTTAGATATTATTTTCAATAAATTTAATTTCATGTTCATTTAAATTAAAATATTCATATATATTATTATATATAGGATTTTTTTTATATAACCAATTCATAACACGCCCATTTGTAAATTGTGAAGTTCTACATAATGAAAACATAAATTTATACAAATCAGAGTTATATAAATTTAATAATCTATCACCTTCTTCATCATCATCTACAACGGCATAATGGATATTATTACCAACACCGCATTCACCATTATCATAAGTTGGATTAATATATCCACTTCTAAATAATAATACTTTTTTAAGATTTTGTGTATTTAATTTATATTTACAATATTGAATATCTTTTGTTCCGTCTTTTTTTATAAAAGTTAAAACTTTATGACTATATACATCGTCTTGAATATTGATACAATCATCTTTATTTTTAATTAAATCTTTACGGATAAATAAATTATCATTATTCCAATCAAATATTTTATTCATAATATTAATTGTATCTTCACCTAATAATTGTGGCAATATTTTAATATCATTATTTAATAATATTTCGCTTTTATATATTTTATTATTGTATTTACATATAATTTTTGTATTTTTATATATAGGGGTATTTTCAATCATATAATATGAAAATGTGGATCCCACATTATTAAAGTGTTTTTTACATTCATTAACATTTAAATAACTAATTTGTTTATCTATCATTTGTCCATAACATGATACGGTACCTCCCATCCAACTTGATGGGGTAATAAATAATAAATATCCTTTTGTAAGTAATATTTTAAATGAATATTCTATAAATTTACACCATAAATTTGATTTACCATGTTTTGATTTACCATCTTTATTGTTATCTTGATAAGGTGGATTACAAATAGAAGCATTCATATATTCAATGTCCCATTCTTTTTTTATATCTAATTCTAATGTATCACCTGTATATGTATTATATTTAAAATCATAAATTTTCAATACTAAATTCCAATCGTCCCAACAATTTTGACTCAATTTAGATATAGCATGACAAGATAATAATTCTTTTGTGATAAAGATATTAATAGGTTCGATATCAGCGAAATAAATACATTCTTCTATTATAATACGGCATCGCTCTATTTCATCTTCAATGATAGTCAAACCATTATATAATTTTTCAAATATAGCCAGTACGAAATTTCCTTTCCCACAACATGGTTCAAGTATCTTTTTTGGTGTAGTCCAAAATGTATCTGGGATCTTTGAAATCATTTCATCTACACATTCAACTGGTGTAGGGATTTCAGCATGATCTTTTATTTGTTCTTTCGTAGGGATAAAATGTGCTGCTATATTTTTCCTTAATTCATGCGGATTTTTACTAGTATATAATTCAAATATTTGATTTAATATATCATCATTGTTATAATTAGACATATCCTCTATATATTTATCTAGACATTTATTTAAATGACAATCTTCGATTTTATACATTTTCTTTATTTGGTTATTTATTAATAGCATATAATTATCATTATTATATAGTAACTTTAGTATTTCAACATTAGATTTATTTTTATTTTCAGCATCCTTATATTCTTTTCTTAATAATAGACAACATAATTTAGATAAATATTCATACATGATTTTTGACCTATTAATAGGGGGGATTGGGTCAGTTTTAGAATCTTCATTGACAGGACTATCGTCCACACCATCGCTACCACCTCCAGCATTACCACCTAGAGAGTCAACTTGTTTTTTATCTTTACCGCCTTTATTACAATTTTGTTGTTTCCCTTGTAACACAGGATTAATAATCACATCACCATTATCCAATGATATTTTTTTAATATATTCTCCCAAATCATCATTACATATTATATTTTGAGTAATAGTATCAACTGATATTTCTTCTCTAAGTTTTTCACCATATTTATCAAAATATTCAACAATTTCTTGATTAAATCCACCAAAATTCATTTCATGGGGATTAAATATAAATATTTTTTCTTTATACAAATATTGTAAAATTTCCGAATAATTTCTATTATCATTGGATACACCCCTATAATCTCGAATACGATTACTTGTGTATAGTAATACTCGTTGAATATTTAAATCAACATTAATACCGATAGTTTTATCTTTTGCTTCTGTTAAAGATCTATAATAGGTTTGTTTACAATCATCTATATTAGTACCATTATCTAACGATATAGTTACATCACAATCATCATAAGTAATCCCAAGTTTACCTTGACCACCTAGTAATAATATACAACCTTTTTTATTACGATTTTTAGTATCGAGCATAGATTTTTCTACAAATTCTAAATATGATTTATTACTATCATCAGATGTATTTTTACTATTAGAATAGCATACATGATATTCAGTCCATAGTTTATGTTTTACTAAGAATTTGATTATAGTTCCTTGTAATAAATTAATATTACTATTCATAGGTAAGAATAATAGAAATAATTTAGGATTACCTTCATCAGATTTTCTCGAATTGTATTCTGTTTGTGTTTTTTCAATAATTCTCATAATAGTATCATCATTATGCATTGGATCAGATGAAATAATCATTTCAAAGAATCTTTTTAAATATTCAACTCCATGACTATTTTCTTCCAATTGAAATTCTGATTTATATTTGCAATCACTTTTTTTATTTTTCTTAATAGGTTTTAGAGATAATACAGAAGCACAATTATATCCATAATCAGTATCATTTTTAATATTATATTCATCTATTTTATTTATCATATCTACACATATAGTGGGTTGTAATAATATTTGTAAAGGACAATTATCATAATTATAATTATAATCACTTATATTAAATTTTGGTTTGCAATATTTAAAATGTCTTTTTAGCATTATATCAATGAAATTTTCATTCTCTTCCGAATTGTTGATTTTTCTCATATAATTTTCATCTTCAACAGTCCATCTATAAACACATTTATCAGGGATATTATAATAATATTCTGTTTTATTACTAGTACCAGATGCAAATATCTGAATTATATCTTTATCATAAATATTAATGATTTTATTAAATGTATTATCATTTGATGAATGAAAATGACATTCATCAAATATTTCCGCTTCAAAATCTAATTCTTTTAATTTTTGAAATTTTAATCCTTTTTTATCATTTTTAAGATATTCAGTGCTACAAAACACGACTCCTACAAAATCTCTATCAATTGATAAGAAATCTTTCTGTTTAATATGTTTAATATGTTTAAATTCATTATATTTATCTAATTCTTTTATAAAATTATCTATTGTATCAGGCACGGGGGTCATGATTAATATACGATTTTTACCTTTATTAAATAATTGCATACAATATAATAATAATGTAATAGTTTTTCCCGATCTGGGTTTATGAGATAAAACATGTATTAATTGTTTAGAGTTTAGATTATTTTTAAATAGAATATAAGCTAATCCTTGATGTAATTTTAATTTTAAATTTACTCTTCTACAATTTAAATATTCATCATTCATCCATTCAATGACATCATCAATATTGGATATATTTTGAGATTTGAGTTTATTTTGAAACATTTTATACGCAATCTTTACATCTTTTTCATCAAAGAGTAATTCGTTTTTCTGTAATTCCTTTAGAACTATATTATTTTCATCGTTTCTATGTCTATATTTATGATCTGTATATTTCACTTTATCTTTGACAATTAAAGATAATTTATATGGACATTTTTTTCTTAACATAGTTCTATCTAATTTAACTAAATCCGTTTCTCCGTGTTCTTCATGATATTTAATGCTTGTAGGTATCAGGAAACCGTCTAATTTATAAGTTCTATCAGATGGATTACCGCTTTGTCTAATATTCTGATCAAACATATTTTTATCATTAAAATTTGTTAATTCAATCATAACTGGATCGCATATATGATTTTTATAATATTTATCATAATTAATAAGATACTTACTTGCCATTAATATATCACATATAGTTTCAAATACAAATCCAGTAAAAGATGCATCAACTGTTTTTGATATTTTAATAATTTTTTCATATGAAACTCCTTTATTAATTTCATTTAAAATATCTTTTCTTAATTTATAAACTGTCATAATATATAAACAACTATTTTTCAAAAATCAAATTCAAACTTATATATACAATGCTATCGATATATTTATAATTAATGTAGTGTATTTACCATAAAAAAGATAAATATCAAATTTATTTTTTTATTAAATCTAGTAATCATCCCCTTCATATACTTTATTCTTTCTTTCTTTATAAACAATTTTTTCTTTATATTTAATAACTTCTTTAATTTCAGGTTTCACTCCAAGTATATCTGTAATTTCTTTAATCTGATTATTATTTAATAAATCTTTTTTAGTAAGTAATGTTTTAATCATACAATATATATACAATGAATTGTTATCACTTTCTTGAATTAATTTTAGTATCTCATAAATAAAATAATTTTCATTTTTAGGGATATCAGCGTCATCATTATTATCATTACAATCGAATAGTTCGAGAATATTGTCCATATCTGCCATAATTTTATATATCTATTATATATAAATGAAATTAGACTTAAATAATATTATCAATACAAAAATATTACTTATATCGTTAGCGTTGACTATATTTTTAAAATATATAATAGATAATGATTTAGAAAACAATATTATAATAAAAATATAGTATAAATATATAATGGAAGAATATTTAAGATATTTTATATCCGTAATTATAGGGATAATTGTGGCATGTTTTTTATATAATAATGTTTCAAATGATTTATTAATACTAAGTTTAGATTAAGAAATAAATATAGTTAGTTTTATTATAAAATATGGAAAATAGAGGCGGATCATCAACATCAATTGAAGAATTAATGCGAACTAGTAATAATTCAAATATGGCTGATGATGATAGTATAGTAAATAGTATTTTATCAGAAATAAATTCTGATAAAGAAAATATGCAGCAACAAAATCAACAACAGCAACAACAGCAACAGCAGCAACAACAGCAACAGCAGCAACAACAAATGATGCAGCAAAAACAACAACAACAACAAATGATGCAGCAACAACAAATGGATATGGAGAAGCAAAGACAGCATCAAATGATAGAAAAGAGGATTGCTGAAGAAAATGCTAATAAATCAAAAGGACCTGACGTTAAAATAGAAGATATGTGTGAAAATGTATCACTTATGGATGAATTTAAATCGAGTATTGTATTTTTTTTACTATTTATAGTGGTGAATTTAACACAATTCAATAATATATTATGTTCTACATTATCTATAGAAAACAATAATATATTAGTATTACTAAAAGGATTTATATCAACAATATTATTTTTCTTTGTGAATAAATTAATAAATAAATATTTTTAAGTGCCTAACATTTTTTGACATTGGCCATCTGAGATTCGTAATAAATTATATTCTACTATAAATATTTTTATATCTGTCGTGAGATCTAAGAAATTTAGTGATAATGTTTTAACTCCTGAATTTATATTTGATATACATCCACTAGGTTGTGTATAATTGAGAGGATGGAGACATATTGGGAAAACACATATTGAATCTAAATGACCGTGGTTTTTTGTGGGAGGAGTTGTTATTTGATCCATGTCACGCCCCCCCCCGGGAAAGTAATTATATAAATTTAATCTTGAAAATATGTCTCTTTTTAAATTATCTGAATTTAAAGGATTCGAATCTATATGTAAATTCATATCCTCGAAAGTGACTAACGTAGGCGTTGATAATGATTTAGAGACCGTATTATCACCATCAGGTGACCCCACTACCAATAAATACTTCACTAAACCGGTTAATCCGCTCAAAGCTATATTTGTATCGTCACTACTCCCATCCCGCTGTCTATAATTCTCGGTTATATAAGTATGTGAATTAGTGATAAATCTTTTTTTTTCTTCTACATCTAAATGGATGTATTCTTTAATACACGTTGATTCTAATTTAGCTGTGTTAGATCCAACAACATTTAGAACATTATCCACTGTTTTGTAATTTACATGAAAATCCACTGCAGTATTGCGCAGAATACCTACAGGAATAGCAAGTCCATAGTCATAATTAAATGAAAAATCTGGGATACAATAGAAATATTCTGTACTAAAGGTGATGGTGTCGTCGATTAAACTACCATTGTTAATGTCCAGTCCACCAACACCACCTGCTAGAGTTGTATGATTAAAATGTGATCCATTTGTACATCCGACCAAAGAAGCACTGCCGTCAAACGTGGTGGTTAGTGAAGGAGCGACGGTAAAATAATCGCCATCACCCGACCCTTTCTTTACAGAAGAAACCATTTCATTCATTAATTCATATTTTGTCTCCAAATATAAACCACTATTTTGAAATATAGTATTGGTTCCAATAGTTAATTTCAAAGCATCCTGCTCTTCAGCTATAATATTAGTTCCTAAATTGGCGAAAAATGATACTGCTAATGCCGCATTGTCATCGGGGTTTTCTTTTTCAAAATTTGTAAAAGTTATCTTATGTTGTAAATATACTTTACTAAGTAAATCAGCAATTGTACCATCCAAAGAATATTTTTGACTAGTTACCCCAAAACACCCTTTTGGTTCACTATTATGTTCACTTTCTTCTATACTCAAAAATTTACTAAAATTTGTATGGCGTCTATATACAGATTTGAAAAATGTAATATCTGGATTATTTATAAAATGTTTTCGTTCTATCTCACCAGGTACTGCTATTAGTGAAAGGGTCCCGATATTAGACATATATTATTATATATCATATAAAAAAATATTAATTGTAACTAATTAATTATTACCATATGGAAAAGACAAATGTTTATTCTCAGATATTCTCATGATAGAATAATATACTAAATAAATATATATATCAGTGTGTTCAACATCGTACCCCGGATGCCCAATCTCAGCTTCGTTTGGTTGGAAAGTTACCTCCATTCTAAATTCATTTGTACCAGTATTTATACATCCAGAAGGACCTTCTGCATTTTTTAAATTTAGAGGAATATATGCTATATTACTATTTATAGATGGTACCGTCTTAGCGGTCAAGAGACTGTCTTGGTCCCATTTATCATAAACACAACCTTTAAAATTTTCTATAATATTTAATTTAGAATAATATTCATGGGGTAAAGATTGTTGTTGTAAATTTACACCTCTAATAAAAAATTGATATTTGTAATTATTATATAATTGTGTTGACTTATTATCATCTTTACTCTTATTAACTAAATATATACATTTCACAGGCAAATTAGGAACAACTGATCTAAAATCTATTTTTACATCTTGATTTAGTCTTATGGTATCACTAAATTTAACTTTTTCTACTAAATATTCTTGAGGAGATGATTTAAATCTATTTCGCTCATCTTCAGATAAATATATATATTTATATATTAAAGAAAATTTAAACAATTCGGGGATGGCATCATTCTTGGTCGCATCTGTATGAAATAGTCCGTCAAACGGATTGGGTTGTAATAGTATATTTACGTCGTTTTTTGTTAAAAGAAATAAAGGAAACGCTGAACCTACATTTTTAGAGAATGAAAATGGTATTGGCACAATTGCTTTCATTTTGTCGATGGCGGTCGAGGGCGTAGCACCAAACATAGAATTTGGAGTAAATACACCACCCGATAATGCCATTCTTTGATAATTATTTCCATTATTACATACTAGTTCTTTTTCCACTATATCATATATTGAATTAAATGATTTAGAATTATTTAACATTGATGTAAAATTAATATATTCAGAACTTACATTTTCAATTTCGTTATTATCATATTTAAATAGAATATTTTTAAAAAGAGCAGTACCTATGTTGTTGGGGAATTTGTCCCAGGACTTATCAGCGGTCTCGTCCAAATCTATTTGTACAGATACTTGTGCCAATAAATCACCAAGGGTAGGATGATTAAATGATATATCATTATTATTATTTGAAAATTTATTTTCAGAAATTGTATGATGGTAATCAGTCATTACAAATTTAGTATATTTTCTAAAGACTGATTTAAAATATGTAATTTGAGGATTCATACAGAATAGTGTATTTTCATTTGAATATAAAATTGTTAATGAACCAGCACCCATATATATTATTAAATAATTTAATTTTAATTATAATACATATGACAAACCAGCCTGACCATTTACAAACCTTAATATATTATAATTAATGGCATATACATTAATTCTTTTGATAGGTATACTCGCAGTGATTGTTTGATTTCTATGTATTTGTATTAAATCTATATTACTAAAATTACAAGTTCCAGAAGGAGAAACATCTGTAGGATTTAATGCAAATGAAAATACAGCAATAGAATCCGGAACAGAAATACAACCGCCTTTATGATATTTTCTAACATTTTCTCTCGTAAAATGTTGCAATGATTTCCATTGAGATCTGTCTGTACCATTTAATGATATTTTATATGAACAATAATCTAAACAATCTGGTGTTGAAGGACCAAGTAATCCTTGTACAAATTTACCGTTTGATAGGTCGCGTGCGGGGATGTATGTAAGTTGCTTCTGTGCAGGGGTGTTGTTAAGACCCCATGTCTTCGAAAAAGATGCATTTCCAAAACCGCTAGTATAACTTGAATTTTTTATACCTCCTCCATATAATATATCATTATCACCAGACTCACCCATACCTAATACGAACCTTACTCCAGACGGATGTGCATATGTACCGTTATTTAGCGAGTCAGCGACTGTTTTCGTATCAGCGTCTTCTCCTATATCCGCGGTATCAATACTTTGAATATTTCCTGAAAGATATGGTTGTCCTGTCCATATTAATTCTTTAACAGGGTGTTGAAATGCTGATATATCTATAGTAGTATTCTTCGTTGAATTATGTCTATGGTATTGTAATTGTTCTATTAAATATTCATGTGCACTATTTTTAAATCGTTGCCTTTCCATATTATCTAAAAATATGTAAATGACAGATACATCCATATTAAAATTAAATTTAGCACCAGATTCAATAATAGTATCCAAAATCGCTTTACAATCATTGTCGCCTATTTTATAAGCATTCGTTACATCATTTACACAATTAATATTTGAATCATATGATATAAAATCATTTTTTTGTTTTGTTCCATCTGCCGCGGTCAAACTTGCACTCACGGTAGATGTCCAAGCAGCATCCGTTTTACCAGCAAATTGTACATATAATTCTACATCAGTTCCTTTATGTAGCGCTACTAATGGAATTGCTAATCCTGGTGATCTACAATACCAGAAATTTAATGGTACCACACATTCACCTAATATATCACCTTTCCAAGCAGATTCTTCTACTTGTGATGCATTCATTAATCTACCAGACCAGTTTTCTTGTGTTAATGTGAATGTTGCTGCCACCGACGCCGTCGAACCGTCGACAGGATAGTCCTCTTCTTCTCCTTCTAAATCGTCACTAGTATAAATTTTATTTCCGTCTTGATATGCCACCTCCACCACCACGCCCTTCGACCACTGACTGGTGAGGTTCCCACCGTCCACGCCCTCCACTAAAACTAATGTTAATTTATCACCTTTTGTAAAATTAATCCATTTCGCATTTTCACCCATATTATATGTTAAATAATGTCCGCCGGCGACTGTAGTGTCCCACCCAGTAATACTCAATGTAACTCGTTGTCTGTTTAATCCAGAGACATGTGCAGAAGAAACTGGTCTTGTGTTAATACTAGAAACATAATTAAAGTTGCTACTGTGACTGGCATTGCTCTCGGGTTGAACCTTCGCGTGTTGTGTCTGTAAATATGATGGAGCACAATATGTCCCACCACATTTGGATGATCTTTGAAAGTGTGTAGGTGGATATCCTAATCCATGACCCATAATATTTGTTGGTTTTGCTAAATTATTATCAATATAACTAACATCTGACATATTATTTTGTATCATAGATTTATGTGTAGCTAATGCAGCAAGGTCGGCAGTATGTCCTAAATGATATAATGAAGAATCTTCAATTCTACCTAAATTGGTAATAGTACTATTAGGGTTTTCTTGATTTAATTCATGATATACTTCTAAATAATGTCCGTATGTTTTATCGATTTCTCTAGAACCTATGGCAAATGTAATATTATCTATAACTGCTGTAGAAATATTGGCTACACCATTTCCACAAAATATTTTATTCCCTTTTAAAATTAAATTTGTTCCATATAATAAATCACCAGTTCCTGTAGGTATTTTGACGGCATATTTTCCGGATGTTTGTGGGTTGGGAATTGTTCCAATAACCATATCTTCCATAGAAAAATTAGTATGTTTTCGGTATACTGATTTAAAAAATGTAATACTAGGATTACCAGTTAAAAATACATCTAAATCACCTCTGCTAACAAGTTGTATCTGTGACATTCTATATAATATATATAAATATTATTTTACTAATTAATTAACTTGTTTTATTAGAATAAATTTTCATATTCACAATATTAAATTTAAAATAAATTTTCATATTCACAATATTAAATTTAAAATAAATTTTCATATTCACAATATTAAATTTAAAATAAATTTTCATATTCATCAATATTAATTAATACTTGATCATTTTTAGATTTTAGCACAGCAGGTATATCATATTTATTTAATTTTCCATATTTTAATAAATATAATGAACATATTAATGGTGATATAGTTAATCCATTCATACAATATACAAAAATATTATTCAACTCAATATTATTATGAATATTTTCTATGATTTTATCTATAACATTTTTCATTGAATGGATATTATAAGATGATATTGGGATATTTATATATGATACATTACTTTTATCTACTTTATAATTACAATCTGTTAAATTAATTATAATATTAATATCATTATCTGTAAAAAAATTAGGATTTTTTAATGCATCCATATCAGAAAACCATAATCCTGAAATTATTTCTGTAGGCATATTTAAATTATTATAAAAAAATATTTAAATATATTTATATATTTAACTTATAAATATGAAAACAATTTATTATTATCAGAGTTTCGGTGGATTAGACAAATTATATTCGCATATTCAAGATATTGATACAATTATATTATCATCTATTCATTTTTCTTCATACAAAAATGACCCATATATTCATTTGAATAATTATGACCCAGATTCACCAAGATTTGATAATGTATGGATAGAATTACAAAAAGTATATGAACAAGGAGTTGAAATAATATTAATGGTTGGTGGTGCTGGCGGTGCTTATGGTGCTTTATTCAGTAATTTTGATTTATATTATCCGTTATTATTCAAACTTTTAAGAAAATATCCATTTATATCTGGTATTGATTTAGATATCGAAGAAGGTGTGGATATCAATGATGTAAAAAAATTAATTGATACATTAATAAAAGATTTCGGAGAAGACTTCACTATAACTATGGCTCCGGTAGCAGAATCGTTAATGACAGATGGATCCAGCATGGGTGGATTTTCATACAAACAATTATATAATTCTAAAGAAGGTAAATATATTAAATGGTTTAATACTCAATGTTATAATTCATATACATTAGAAACATATGATCGTATTATAAAAAATGGATATCCACCTGAAAAAGTTGTATTCGGTATGTTAGGAGGAGATTATGATGATTTTAATACATCATTAGAAGAAGTCAAAAAAGTTAAAGAAAAATACCCTAAGATGAAAGGGGTATTTACATGGGAATATATTAATTCTCCACCTGATCAGAATGATCCTTCACAATGGTGTAAGAAGATGAAAGGAATTGGTTAATCAATTAATATATAATTACCCACATTATCTATAAATCTTATAATATTTTTATCTCTAAGAACTTGTAAATTTGCTCTAATAGATGCTTTAATAGTATAATTTAGAGGATATTTTAGTTGAAGTATATGCTCAAATTTTTCATATATATCTTTAAGTGTAAACATGTCTCCTTTATTATATGTTGTTTTGATTAATATTTTTAAATTGTTTGACCACGTCCTTTCTGTATTATTTAAGATAAATCTGATAATAGAAACAGTAGATGTAAGTTCTTTATTCATAATTGAATTTATAAAAATATATATATTATATTTATTCAAATTTAATAAAATATTATATATTATATATGGAAAAAAACCCTTTTGCCGCATTAGAATCTGATTCTTCAACAAATAATTCATCTAAATCTAGTTCTTCTAAAAAACCTTCTGTAAAATCAAAGTCTTCTAGATCTAGTTCTTCTAAAAAATCACTATTTCAGGCAAAGTCTTCTAGAACACAAGCTCGAAAATCGAGAAAGACCCAAAGACAAGGTAAAACGGTAAAATTGGATTTAGCTGGTCCGGTACCAACAAATATACCTAAATGTACAGGGACAAAATCTGGTCATACACCTTGTTGTGATGTACGTGGACGCGGTGGTAATAGTTGTCATTTTCTGTTAGAAGGTACTGCCAGAATAGCAGGGGATATAAACACAGATTATCATAAATTAGAGGATACATTCAAGTTAAAGGGGGGAATATACTCTACCATAATAAGAATAGGTGACCGCGCCGGAAACCAGGAGGCGCGCACTGCTATAATGTCCTTGATAAGTTCATCCTCGTTTGACCAATCACTAAAATTATTAAAGGATATCGCGAAACTAAGATACCATTATTTACAATTTTTAAAAGATGAATGTCAATCAAGTGATGTTAAATGTTCCGACCATAGTTCTGAACTCAGAAGATATTTGGGTATCATTAATAATATGTATTTGAGAAAATATAAAACTCCGTACCTAAATAGTTCAACTATGACAGCGGATATGAATTTGTGGAATGAAGAGTTCGTGACAAAATCTGCCAAGATCCATGGATATACAGCTGTATTAGAAGCACGGGGAAATAGATTAGGCGGTAAACCTGTTAAATCTAAGAGGAGATCATCCAATAAATCAAAACGGATCTCTAAACCAAGGCGGCGAACAAATCGTCGACCGAAACGTTATCTAAAGAAAAAATAAATTTAAGATTATTTTCAAATATTTATATATATCAAAATGTTAAAAATTGGCACAGATTGTTCCGGGATTGAGGCACCTATAGAAGCACTTAACAATATATGTAATGAATATAATTTAAATTATGAACATGAATTTTCATCTGAAATAAGTGAATATGCAACAGAATATATTAATAAAAATCACAATCCTAAAATATTATTTAATGATATGACTAAAAGAAAACCAGAGGATATCCCATATGTTGATATTTATGTATCCGGTTTTCCCTGTCAACCCTATAGCAGGGCAAATAAGTATAAAACACCAGTCGATCCTAGATTAAATTTATTTGAAGATTGTATAAAAGTAATAAAAACAGTATCGCCTAAGTTTTTCATCTTAGAAAATGTAAAAACATTGGTCACATTAAATAATGGATCATATTTTAATGAAATATTAAAAAGATTAAATGATATTAATAAATATTCTATACATTATAAAGTTATTAATTCTAAAGAATTGGGTATTCCGCAAAGTAGAGATAGATTATATATAATAGGTGTATTAAATAAATATAAAAAGAATGACTTCTCATTCCCTGAATCAGTTCCCATGCTAAATATAAATGATTTTGTAGATAAATCTAATAAATCTAAGAATGAAAAAAAAGAATCTAATAAAGAATTATTTAATAATGTCCCAAATGATGCTGTATTTATAGATACTGGTTTCAGGAATGCTACATTTCCTAATTCAGATAAATGGGCACCTTGTATTACAGCACAACCGAATATGTGGTGTGTTCCTATGGAAAGAAAAGCATCTGTAAAAGAATACTTTGAGTTACAAGGATTTAATACAGAAGATAAAAATATTACTTTATCTGATCACAGAATGAAAATATTAATCGGTAATTCTATGACTGTTAATGTAATCGAAGAAATATTAAAAAAAGGATTTAAATCCTTAAATATTTTATAGTTTTTGATGGTTTTTATATTGTTTTTTCGTTTATTTATTTTTTAATTTTTTTTGATTTATTTAGTTTTGTATGCTTTAGCGACGGGAAGTACTTCCGAAACTAGAAGAACTGCTCCAAGAACTTCCACCTCCTCCACCCCAAGAACTATCATCCCACGAATATCTGCTATTATTATACAGGGACGCACCTAGAACGCCTGCAGCAGCACCTGCCACGAATGGTGTCCGATCTCCTTCTTCGTCCAATGCAGAGCAGCATGAATACATACCCCAAACCATACCTGCTATAATCATTAATCCGACCAATGGTGATGGTTCGTCTTCACGGTCAGGGCGGGTACGGGACCAATCAAGAGTATGGAGTGCTTCATCCTTGTAATTTAGTTGAAAGATTGCTGCACAACTGCCCACAAGAATATTCGGATCATCCGGATATTCGTATCCTTCGCACTGAACTTCGATTTTCCTCAATTTAGTATCCTTCATCTCAGAAGTAGTACAATCCCAGATTGGATCCTTGCCATCCCATCCAATGTTTTTACAAGAGATAGAATCGGGAGCGTTCTTTTTACAAGGATGTCCTTCGCATATCATCTGAGATACAGGTTTAGACCTGCGTCCTGTTGTCATCATTTCTTTCCTGAATAGCAGGGTTTCCACGTCCCGCATCTTAACTTTGTCTTCTTCGTGTTCCTTAGCATAAGTAATGTTCATTGTGAACAGGAAGGTGACAGTAAGCATGAGTTTCATAATAGTGTTCATATTTAGTTCTTTGAGAATTTATTCAATGAGATTTTATTCGCAGAACAATTTACTTTGTTGTATGAATTTTCTTTACAACAAAATCAAATTTATTTCAAGAATGTATAAATAAATTTGATTTAAAGATTGAAAGTATAGCATTATAACAAGGGACATATTAAGATATGACAGAGATTACTGTATGTCCTGTATGTCTCAACAATATTAATGGGAATTATGGGTTTTGTAATGTAAATTGTGAACATATTTACTGTATGGAGTGTATGTTGAAATCAACTTGTCCAATATGTTCACTAAATAAGTCAGGTTCTGGAAATAAAAACGAGGTGGTAGCGGCATATGAACAGGGCAAAAAAGATGGACTTGAACAATCTAAAGCAGAACTGAATGAATTACGTGAAAAATATGAAGTTCTTGTTAAACTATTCAAAAACAAAAAAAAAATAAATTAAATAATCAAAAATAAATTGAAATAAAAGATTAAAAAAAATAAATTAAAATAATTATAATGTAATATTTTTTATAATTCTTTAAATAAATTTGAATTAAAGATTAAGAATTATTACATATCAAAGCATCAAAGTAAATATACTTGAAATGCTTGAGGAAATCCCTTACGAAACTATTATCAACATCCTTGCTCCACTTCTCTCTATGGGAGATTTCGGCAAGTTGTGTTTGCAGTCGAGGTATCTGAATGAAATATTCAGCTCAAACCTCGTCTGGAAGAACTTCTATTTACGCAGTCTGCACGGCAAACTGAAAATAACAAGCGATTCCATACATATTCCATCTTGGAGGTTCATGAATCCGGTTATTGCTCGTAGAAACCCAGTAGTCCCTTGTCAACTTTCATCCGAAATACCTGGTTGGCAACACCGGGGAGGAGCGGATGACGATCTGATTGCGACACTGAGTCACTGTCTTTGTGTTTCTCCAGCAGATTTCACAGGTTTGCGTGAATGCGGCGTTACAGCATATAAAGGTCCTTCAAGGTACTATGACTTATATGCTTGGGCGAAACAGGACAAGATATGGTTGAAGCAGCAACACGCAAAGATCCTGGAGTATAATATATCTCAGGGCCGAGGTGAAATCCTGTGCACAAATACAGACCACTATATACAAGATACATTAGAGGCACCTGTATCTTGCCGAAACCTCAAATCCTACAGAAAAGCAGTTCTTTCTAAGCTACTTACTGCCTCCAAAAACAATGCGACTAATAGAAAAGTTAAGCGAGATCTGGAAAAGCTATTAAAAGAAAAACAGATTTTAGAAGAAAAAATCAGCATGGCAACAGAAAAAACTGAAGCAGCGGACAGGAAATTATCAGGTCTTACCACTGCCATGGCATGTAAAACAATATAAACAAAAAACATATAAAAACAAAAAAACAATATAAAATAAATAAACGAAAAAACAATATAAAATAATTAGACAAAAAAACAATTACTTTTTTTTATAAATTTAAATTTAGTAATAAATAATTAAAAAAGAAAATATGTGGATTAAACATATTCGCCAAATTATTGATAAATATCAATCTAAAACACCAGAGAAACATACAGATTTTCTAGATCTAAATTTAGATTTACCTTTTGCTAAATTTATGATTGAACTGCTCCGACCATCAGTTGAATTTATGAAAGTGATAGATTATATTAGGGTCGATAAAATTACCACTAAAGATAATAAAAAAGTAGAAAGAAAATCACCAGGATTTTTCCTGAACCACAATACTCGCGAAAATAGTAAATATAATAATGATCATTGGTTAGGAAATATAACATTTAAAGGAATATATGATGGTCATAAACATGGACCCTCGCCTACACAATTCAGATATTATCTACAAAAGGTTATTTTAGATGAAATAAATTCTGAATTCTTTAAACAAAATATGACAGTCCATCAACAAGAAACTTTATTTAATCTACTTAATAGGATTATAGAAAATACTAGTTCGACTAAGAAAATCACGCTTCTATTAAATTCTATATCAGATATAATTGTAGAAGATTTATTTTAAATATTTAGGTAACTTAAATATTAAATATTAATTTATAAATTGATATATATGTTTGACCCTATAATAATAATACCGATATCTATCCTATTTTTTATAATTATACTTCCAAGTACTATAAGTAGAATAATAAAATACAGAAAAGAAAAAAAAGAAATAATAGTTCAAGGTGTAATAGTTACTGAAGAAAATATTTAATTATAATTTATCTAATAACCATGGTTTTAATGAAACTAACTGTTCTCTAATACCCGAATTAGCATCATGATTCACTTTTTTTCCTTGTTTAAAAAAAGTTATATTATAACCTAATTTCATATATTTTTTATAATATTCTTCAGCAACGTCATATCCTATAGTATTATCTCCCTTACTGTGTGTCGCCCATATATCTTGTTTGGATTTAACATATTTATCTATATCAGAATTGATATGACCTTTAAAAGCAATAACGCCTCCTATTTTTTTAGGATATGATATACCAGAATCTAATGATACACAGGCTCCCTGTGAATAACCACATATAAATATTTTGCTATGATCACCTTTATACTTTTTAACTTCTTTATCCAAAATATCGTGTATTCTTTTACATTGTTCTAGTAGATGATCCGGATTAATATCATCATCTTCATTTTCGACTAATTCATTTAAATAATCAAACCATGCTCTGTATTTTTGACCATCATAACATGTGATTTTTCTAGTCGGTGGTTGAGGATATATATATTTTATTTTAACATCTTTAGGAATAAATTTATTTATGTATGAAGAATAATATTGCATATCAGAACTATTCATAGTAAAACCAGTCAACATAATGAAACTGTGAGTAGATTTCATTTAATATATTATATTAAAATATTATATTATGATTTTTTTTTAGATTTGGATTTAGATTTAGATTTAAGTGAATTTAATTTTTTAATAATATTTTGATCATCTTTATCTTTATATTCTATATCTGTATATTCAAAATCTATTAAATATATTTTCTTAGTGATTTTATTTATTAATATATTTTTATATCTTAAATCATTATGATAATAACCTAATGATCTGAATTTATTATATATTTGTTTGATTTTGGGTAAAAATGTATCAATATCAATTCCGTTATCATAACAATATTGATCTATAGGTATTCCTACATTTTTAGTTTTTAATGTTCTGTTTACTGGATTATAATCGATTAATTCAGGTATATAATTTATTTTTTTCTTTTCACTTAACAGATAAAAAAATAATTCGTTTACGTATCCTTGGTGTGAATTTTCATTATATTTTTTTAGTACATAATTTTTAGTTATTTTTACAGAGCAATTTTCAGGATGTCCTCCTTTATTCATGTATATAATATTATATAAAAAAATATTATATGGATAGTTTTTAGTGTTATCTGTTGTATATTGTTATTGCCGATGACCAGTGATATGGTCAGTGAGGCGGAGTATATGCTGATCTATGATACCTAATTCTTGTGCCAGCATATCAAAATTATGATCATTCATGATTTTGTCAATATATATCTGTAATTTCTTATATGCTTTAATCATTTTCATCGCAGCGACTTCTGTCTTTAAAGACTTTATAGTTACCAGATCATTTGCTTCTTTGGTTTCTTTATCTTCTTTTAATTTTCTCAAAATACCATTATCTTTTTTTAGGTTTAACAAAATACTTGCTGCTTCTCTATCAGCATAAGTGATATTTTGTTTTTGCATAGATCTGGTTTCCATGTTATGAATATATAATTATGGAAAAAAATATTATTATGTTTCAAATTTAGTCAAAGTATTATGAATTTCGATGGACTGCGCGTCTAATTCTATTAGTGTTTTGGGTGAATGGGACAATATAGGGTCCACCACTACGCACCCATCCTCTGCTTTCTTTTGGTGATAAATTCGTATCAAAATATGAGGGATGTTGAGTGCGTGCCTTCGGAAGTTTTTGAGGCATTCTGATAATAATATCCCGTGCCACCGGGTTTTTAACAGGATGGGAACGACATAATGGACACATTGCATTGGTAGTCTCATTACATTTAAACTTACATTCGCCGCAAATATAATTAATAGATTTTGCACACATTATAGAATTATCGGCTACTTTATCTACCATAGAGAAACATATACAACATTCTACAGACTTCTTTGCAGATTTATGTTTGAAATTTGTCTTTCTTTTGCCATGATATTGCTCCTTAAATCTCTTATTAGATAGTTGAGAAGCAGACATGATTGTAAATTTTCTTTTTTAAAAAAATAGTAAAACAATTTTCAAATTTAGTTTTAGTAATTCTCAAGATCAAAATTGTATTCAGATTTCAACCACTTCCTCAATGGATGGTAACATGACATACCGCTATGAATTATTTTCTGTTCACCACCTTTTCTGCTAATACTGTATTTATTTTTAGATCTGGGGAGTTGTTCACAAACAAACCCGTTTTTCTTGAGTGGTCCTATAACATTGCTGACGAATTTATTATTATAATGTTTCCCAGACATTTATTTAATTAATCTATAAATTTAAATTCAAATTTACTTTACCATACATCAGAATCTTTCCAAGAATTAGCCCAATTGTCTTTGAATGAATATTTATCATAATATTTTACAGGTAAAACTCTAATAATATCATCATCATCAATTTTAATAGGTTCACTTATAAGTTTTTTATTTAATATATATTCATTTACCTTGGGATCATTAGTAGGTTCTATGAAGTGTGTTTTACTATCTAAATTATCATACATTTTATTATATTTTGAATAAAAGGGTATGTGTTTTGTTTTACCACTTCTATCTAAATTTTGACCAAGTATATTACGTCTTTTAAAACTGGACCTGGTTTTATCATTCATATAAGGATTATGATGGATAGATCCAGTATTACTTTTATAACCTTTAAATCCACCATATTTATCGTAATTATACCCGTGAATTTGTGAAACAAACTCCAGTATAAATAGAATGTAAATGATAAAGTTCATTGTATTAGATATTTAAATATATTCTTATAAATATATTTCAAATTTACTTAAATTTGAAATATATTTATAAGAATATTAAACAATATTATGAATATCATGAATATCATGAATATCATGAAATATCTGACATTATTAGTGCCAAGTATTTGTGTATCAATCCCTATGGAACCTTTCTTATTTGACGATATGAAACCTACTAATTATATTATTGAAAATAATATTCATGAATCTAAAGTAATATTACAATATGAAGAAGAAACTACTGTAATGGACGATATAAAAGATAAACAATTTTGGATTGATTTGCGCAAAGAAGAAAACACTGTAATGGACGATATAAAAGATAAACAATTTTGGATTGATTTTCAAAAATCGTTATATGAATATGATAATTTGCTAACAGAGGCAAAACAAACAGGTGAATATTATGATATTGATTTTGATGAAATGAACCGTGGAATCATGGAAGAATTATGTGAAGAAATGGATGGTATAGACGAATTTTGTGAAAGAAATACAAAAACGTTTGAATTGACTATATTAGAAAAAGAAGTGAAACCTTTAGATATGGAAGAAATAATTAAAAAGTTTAGTTCAAATTATAATCCCTATAATTTAATTGATTATTAAATATAATATATATATAATGTGTATATTTAGTGAATATAAAAATATATTCGGTAAAGTAGGTGAAGGTGTACATAAATATAGATTTTTAAATGTAGCAGTAGTCGATTATTATTTAACAATTTTTTTGGCTATGTTTATAACATATATAACTGATATACCATTACTATTAACAACTGCTGGATTATTGTTATTGAGTATATTATTTCATTATTTATTTGGTGTTCAGACGAATACATTAAAATATTTAGGGATAAAATGTTAGAAAATATTACACACTATTTTTTTAGGATTTATTAATGCTTTTTTGTTATATTTTCTTTGTTTAGGTGTTGAGAAAAAATATATATTAGTATAATTTACATAATCATATATTTTAACTCCACCATAAGGAATGAATTCTATCTTTTTTATTAATTCATCATCTCGGTATTTAAAAATATTATTTTCATTAAATATTATTTTATAAATTAATTGATCATATTTATAAATAGGTACTTCTTTTAATAAATTGTATGATTTTTTATTAAGTAATCTTACATTTAATATATCTTCAGTAGTATTAATATTATTAATTATATTATCTAATAATTCGACTGGTAAATCATTTAACATATATTAAGCACTTATTTTAATATCTTCTGGATCAAGCATATTTTGTTTTTCTGTATCATCTGTTTTATTCGATTCTATTTCATATTTATGCGCGTGATCCACATCTATTTTATTATAAGAAGTAAATTCTATAATGTATGCACTTAATGCTTTATTATTTTTCATGGAATCATATGATATACATAATGAATTATATATTTTTAATAATATTAATACAACATAACTCATATAACTAGTAACCGAAGGAATACCTGCATAATTACCATAAATTAAAATACTAGATAATACTAAATTTACACTATATACCAATGAAGTTATAAACATACTTTGAAAATACAATTTATTATGTTTTGATAATGGTAATAATAAATCAGGTTTATCTTTTATAATGGATTCTAAATTATTATCAGGGATATTATGATCAATATCTAAATATTTAACGCACCAGTTTTCTCTTTTTAATTCTATAACATATACTCCAATAAATAGTAATACAGATAAAAAATTAAAACCTAATGTAACCTGATGGAATACATCGTTATCATGATGTAAAAGATTATCTGAAATAGTACATACTTCATCACCTACACATAATTGAGGAACAAATAAACTTAACATAGATCCCATGATAACTTTGTAACTTTGAAAAATAAATAATCCACCTACTTTAATTCTTTCTTTAGTATCAACGCTGAACATTTATAATATATTTAATATTTAAATTTATATTTTAATGAATAAGTATATTAATTTGTTAAATTTATTGTAATAATTTAATAAGATTTTTATATTCTGGTTCTGAAGAGAAGTGTCCTTTATGAGCTGATAGCATTTGAATAACTGCAGTTCTTAAATTAGAATCTTTTATTTTTTCAGCATATTCTTCTGCTCCTAATTTAGACTTTAGACGACTTCCTACTGGTGAATCTTTCAATGACCAAGGCAGCGATCCAGTAGATAACTCTAATAATATGTATCCGAGTGCTTCTACATCTTCTAAACGAGATATGAATCTCTTTGCTTTATTAACTGTAACTTCTTCACAATATATTGACTGATACACTGGGGTACCGGCACCTCTATGTTGTAAACCTTTAATTGTATATCTAGTAGTTATTCCAAAATCAATAATATAATATTTGATATCACCACCTTCATGTTTTAACATTAAATTAGGGGGTTTAATATCAGAATGAACAAATCCTCTAGAATGAATATATTGTAAAATTTTTAAATATTCTCTTCCTATTTCTTTTATTTGAGGAATAGTTACACCCTTTTTAGCATATTGGGCTAAAGATTCGTCTAATTTTTCCTCAACAAGACAGCGGACCCTAGGTCCGCCATTGCTTATAGTATGGTGAATCTGGGGCGAATTACCCTGACCCCATACCTTCAAGAAAGGTATACCTCCTTCTGTAATATCTTTATCTTTAATATGAATGATCGTAGAATTATAATGAGTACCTCGTGCTATCATATTCATCATATTTACTTCATTATGGATTTGCTGGTCTTTTGCGGCTTCTAATTCTGCCTTAAGAACATATTCTTTTCCATCGTCTCGGTTATCAGTAACTAGTACAACTATAGCATTTGCCTCATCTGATAATAGTTGTTTTTTTACTGTAACACTAAATAGGTTTTCTTCCATAATGTACCCGGGAACGAGATAATCTTTAAGATTTATAACAGATTTGCCTTTTTTAGGTTTTTTAGCGGCTGGTTTTTTATTTTTGGACTTTTTATCTTTTTTATCCTTTACATCTTGTTGAACTAGTGCTAAATTTAGATCAGGTTCAACAGATAATGATGCGGGTTTTTTATTTGGTTTTTTTAAGGATTTGGCAACTAGTTTTTTATCCTTTATGTGATTTTTGAGTAAATCTAAATTTATTTCTTGGTCAGGGCACGACACTTTTATATCATTAATTAATCCATATAATGTATCTGACTTATCTTGTTTTGGTATGACAGGTTTTTCAGGCACGATTATTGGTGCATCGCTTTTATTAGAAGATTCTTTCTTAGGTGATTTTGCTAAAGGATGTTTTTCTGGTTGAGGGTTTTTAGCAGAAGGATTTAAAGGACAACTTGCTTTAGTTACGCCTATTGACCCACATATTGAACATTTACCTCCACCTTTCATTGTTATATAATATATATAATATTTAAATTGTTATTCTTGAATTAAATTTGAAATAAATATTCAAATTTAGTATATATTAAAGATACTGATGGCCTTCTTAAGGAAACAGACTAGTGAAGGAAGTATCGGATTGTTATATTCTGTTATACAGAAATGTATGCGAAGAGGATTGGAAGAAGAATGTTTATATTATTCAGGTGTTCTGTTTAATGAAGGGACTCCTAATTCTTTAAGAAAAAGACTGGTTTATATTACGAATGAAGATATAGGTCATATAGAATTAAGTAACGAAATCGTGAATTGTTCTGATGATGATTTATATAAATATGTTGCTATTTGTTGTAGGATGAAAAAGACACATGATACTGCTTGGTTATCTCGTTTAGCTTTGCATTACAGTATGAATAAGATTGTTCCTAAATCTGAAGAAATGATTGAGGCTGTAAAAATGACAGAATATGTTCGTAAGGATGATTTCAAGAGTATCCGTGAATATATAGGGGAACAATATTGGAAATTATATTCATTTTCTGGAAGAAATAATTTAGTATGGGCAGCATATATTATGTTTAATAGAAGACCAGAACTAAACCAAGAATATTCTTTAGATATTGAACTATTAGAACCTAGGAAATTTGAAGAGTTACCTTTCTGGGTGAAAGATAAACATGTATCTGGAGGAACTAGTGGATATAAATTCTTCTTTGATAATTCACTAGTAGTTAATGAAAATATCTATGGTTTAGAAGGTGATAGGTATGCTACTGAATGTAAGAAAGTATATCTAGATGATGAAGAAAACCTAGGAAATGGAAAAACAAAGGTCTTATATAAGAAATGGAAAGAACAACTAGAAATAGATATAGAAAATGAAAAGATAGAGATGGTACATGCAGGTGGATCATTTGAAATGAAAATTCCTGGATTTAAAGATGTGGTACAAGTACAACTGATTACTAGTAGAGGGAAACCACAAGTATATTTCGCTACTTCTTTAGAAGATGGTAAAAAGTATGTTCTGAAAGGTCCTATAGAAATAAAAATGAGAAAACAAATCATGAGATCTGAAATAGTTAAAAAGGCATTAGATATGAATCATTTGAATGTTGAATTCATAAATTTATTCGGACAGAATTGGATGAAGTCTGATAGTTTGCTGGATTATGATTATGCTAAGAA
>Ga0209632_10001259_pt1 | contig 25878 bp, 26 predicted proteins | sample COG_10_FD_184754 | JGI IMG/M metagenome (GOLD analysis project Ga0209632, IMG submission 184754) | Pelagic Microbial community sample from North Sea - COGITO 998_met_10 (SPAdes) (version 2) | ecosystem: Environmental > Aquatic > Marine > Neritic zone/Coastal water | place: Helgoland, sampling... | reverse complement strand
TTTTAATTTACCGTCAAAGAAAAAAGAAATTGATCAATTTAAATGTGATCAATCTTTAAAAAATGAAGTTAGTCAAGAATTGTATAAAAGGTTTTACAAACCATTATACATACCTATCATTGCAATTATATGTTGTTTTTTAGTTGTTACCTCTAAAAAAAATATTTCATATGAAGGTAATAAAAAAAAAATATTTTTAATTACTTTTTTTGTTTTGGTGGTTTCTGAAGCTTCGATGAGATACTTAACTTCTTCAAATTTTGCAACTATTATTTGTTTAATAATGCCCTGGTTTTTTTTTATTTTGATATATTTAATATTCTACCAAAGAGTCAAATATGTTTAAAACATATGAAAAATATTTAATTAAAAATTTTGTAAACAAATTTTTAATAATAAGTTTAATTTTTTTTAGTTTATCTATTATTATGGGTATTCTTGAAGAAATATCTTTTTTTAAAAATATTGAAGTTAGTTTTATTTTTCCATATTTTCTAACTTTATTAGGAGCCCCAATAACATTATTTGAAATATTTCCATTTATATTCTTACTATCTACTCAATTTTTATTCTTTGATCTTTTTAAAAAAGATGAGCTTAATCTTTTAAAAACTAATGGGTTGAGTAATTTAAAGATAATAAAAATTTTATTTTTTTCATCTGTGGTAATGGGAATTATAACAGTTTTTATATATTATAATTTAGCTTCAAAGATGAAGTTTTTTTATACAGATATCAAAAATAAATTTTCAAATGATAATAAGTACCTTGCGGTTGTTACTGATAGTGGTTTGTGGCTTAAAGATGAAATTAATGAAACTACAATTATAGTAAAAGCTAAACGTATTGAGGGGCAATATTTGATAGATGTAATTATTAATGAGTTTAGTTCAAATTTTGATCTAACAAGAACAATTCAATCTGAAAGAATTAATATTGACAATAAACTATGGGTTGTAAACAAACCAAAAATAACAATTAAAAATATTGATGAAAAAAATATAAAAAATATAAGTCTTCAAACAAATTTTGATAAAGAAAAAATCAACAATCTATTTTCTAATATTTCAACCTTGAATCTTATAGAGCTTTTTAATTTAAAAAAAGATTATGAAGAACTTGGATACTCGGCTGATGAAATCATAATCCATTTATTAAAGCTTTTTTCTACTCCGTTGTTTTTTGGTGTATTAACAATATTGTCTTCAATAATAATGTTTAACTTTAAAAGAGAAAAATCTCTGCTTTTTCACATAATACTTGGTATTTTGATGTCTGTGATTATTTATTATATGAATTTTATCTTCAATTCACTGGGTAATAATGGCAAAATACCCATAATTCTTTCTATATTTTTACCTTTATTTTTTATTTCAGTAATTTCAATCATTGGTTTAATTAGGATCAATGAAAAGTAGTTTTTATTTAATTTTTTTAATTAATTTTTTCTTTTGCAACATCTTGTTTGCCGATCAAATTAGGTTTGATGTAACCAATATTGAAATGATTGATGATGGAAATACAATTCTAGCATCAAAAGGAAAAGCTTATTCAAGTGATAATGATATCGTAGTTGATGCAAAAAGATTTAAATACTCAAAAGATTTAGAAATACTTCGTGCCTATAATGGTGTCGCTTTTATTAAGTCAAATAACATAAAAATAGATTTTAATGAATTAGAATTAGACCAAAAAAAATCTATTTTAACAGCAACGGATAATGTAAAAATATTTGAACTAAATAAAAATTTAGTAATTGAAACAGAAAAAATTATATATAATAAAGAAAAAAATTTTATAACATCTGACACCAAATCTGTTTTAACAGATAAATCAAATAATATTATAAAGTCTGAAACTTTTCACTACAATCTTACAAATAGTATTCTTAAGATAAAAAAAGCAGATATAAAAGATATTGAAAACAATAAGTATAAAATTGAACTTGCCTATCTCAATACATCATCAAATAAATTATTTGGTAAAGATGTTTCAATTGATATGGATAATAAATCATTTAATAAAGAAAATGATCCAAGATTAAAGGGTAATAGTATTGTTTATGACAATGGAAAAACTGAAATTTCAAAAGGGGTTTTTACAACATGTAAAAAAACAGATGATTGCCCTCCTTGGCAGATGTCTGCTAAGAAAATTCAACATGATAAAAATAAACAAATTATAGACTATAAAAATGCTTGGCTTAAACTATATGATGTTCCTATAATGTATTTTCCAAGGTTTTTTCATCCTGATCCTACGGTAAAAAGAAAATCAGGTTTTTTGATACCAACCCTTAAAAATTCATCTAATTCAGACAACTTTTTAAGTTTACCCTATTATCATGTTGTTGCTAATAATAAAGATCTTACTTTAACTCCTCGATTTTATGCAGATGATAAATTGTTGTTTCAGTCCGAGTATAGACAAGTAAATTTATCGAGTAAGCATATTGCCGATTTAAGTTTTTTTGCAGAAAAAGATCAAAATTCAAAAAGTCATTTATTTTATGAATTCAGAAATAATATTAACTTTACAAGTTTTGAAGAAAGTCTTTTTGATTTTCAAGTTCAAAAAACATCAAATGACACATATTTGAAAGCTAATAAATTAGCCTCTCCACTAATAAAGGATTATAGCACACTTGAGACATCTATGGATTTAAATCTTTACTCAGAAGATTTATCAGTTAGTTCTGAGATAATAGTTTATGAAGACTTGGGTGCGAAAGAAAGTAGTGATAAATTTGAATATGTTCTCCCTAGAATTAATTTAATAAAAAATATTGATAACAAAACGAGCTTGAATGGAGACTTCAAATTTAAATCAAGTAACTTAGTTAGAAACTATAATACTAACACATTCGAAAAAACAAATATTAATGATTTTATTTTTAACTCAGACTCAAAAATATCTGATTTAGGATTTAGTAATAATTATGAATTTGTTTTAAAAAATACAAATTCAGATTCACAAAATTCTAATAGTTTTAAAGAAAATGAGAATTATTATTTTTCAGGACTGTTTCAATACAACTCTTCTTTACCAATGGTAAAAGAAAATAATAATTTTCAAAAAATAATGAAACCTAAATTGTCTCTGAAAATCAATCCAAGTAGCAATAAAGACATCAGAAATGAAAATAAACGAATTGATGCAAATAGTGTTTACTCTGTGAACAGACTGTCTGTTAATGATGCACTTGAAGGGGGCGTTTCATTGGTCTACGGGAATGATTATACAATATTTGATAAAGCAAACTCTAGGGACATATTTAATATAAAATTAGCCAATAACCTTAGAATTGATGAGGACGATGATTTGCCAACTAGTAATCAAATTGGACAAAAAACGTCGAATTTCTTTGGGGAAATCGCGTTTAGCCCAAACAAAATTCTTACAACAAAATATAATACTTCGTTCAAAAATAATCTTACAGATACAAGTTATCAAAATTTAGTGACTGAAATTAGTCTCAATAATTTTGTAACAACTTTCGATTATCTTAATGAAAATAATCTTTCAAGTGAAAATTCGTATCTAGCCAATACAACCAAATATTCATTTAATAATTCAAATAGTTTGGCATTTTCAACTAGAGAAAATAAAAAATTAAACTTAACAGAATATTATAACTTGATGTATCAATATGAAAATGATTGTCTAGCAGCATCACTAGAATATAATAAAGATTATTATAGTGATAGAGATATTAAACCAGAAGAAAATATATTCTTAAGATTAACAATAATTCCTTTTGGAGAAACAAGCAGTCCAAATTTAAATAATTAATGTCTAAAAAGATTTATCTTATATTATTTTTTTTATTTCTAATAAATGTTTCAACTGAAGCAAAAATAAATTTATATGTGGTTACAAAAGTAAATGAACAAATCATTACAAATTTTGATGTTAAAAAGGAAGTTCAATATCTTAAAATATTAAATCCTAAACTTTTAGAATTAGATGAAAAAAGAATTTTTAAACTTGCAAAAAATTCTCTTATTAATGAAATAATAAAAAAAAATGAAATTAAAAAATATACTAACTTTGATAAAGAGAATTTGTTTGTTAAAGAATATCTTACAAATTTATATTCAAGTTTAAATTATGAAAATGAAACAGATTTTCAAAATGCATTAGGTTCAATAAAAGGCAATTATTCACTAGATGAAGTTAAAGAAAAACTCAAAATTGAAATTTTGTGGAATGAATTAATTTATGTAAGATATAATAAACAAATTAAAATAGATAAAATTTTATTCTTAGAAAAAATTAATAATTTAGAAAATCAAAATACAAAAGAATATCTATTATCAGAGATAGTATTTGAAAGGAAGAAAAACACAAATTTAGATTTTCAAGTTAATCAAATTAATTCTAGTATAAATGAAATAGGATTTAATAACTCTGCAAACATCTATAGCATATCTCAAACTTCTAAATTAGGTGGAAAGGTTGGATGGGTTAATGAAAACAGTCTATCAGAAATTATAGCAAATAAATTAAGCAAACTTAATGAAAAGCAAATATCTGAAGTGATCCAGATAGGAAATAATTATTTAATATTAAAAATCGAAAAAATAAGATTAAAAAAAAATTTAGTAAATAAAGAAAAAGAATTAGACACAATGATAAAATTTGAAACTAACAAGCAGTTAAATCAATTTTCAAGAATTTTTTTTGATAAGTCAAAAATAAATTATTCAATTAATGAAAAATAAACCAATATTAATAGTGGCTGGTGATTCCAAAAGTATTTTCTTTGAAATTTTTTTTAAATCTTTAAATTTGAATAAATTCAAAAGTCCATTGATTCTTTTGGCATCTATTAATGTGCTAAAATTCCAAATGAAAAAATTTAAATTTAAGAAAAATATTCAATTAATAGATGTCAATAACTTAGAAAAATATAAACTTAATAATAAAAAAATTAATTTAATTAATATTCGATATGATGCTCATAATAAAACAAATAAAAATTCATACAATTCTGATATTTATATTAAGAATTGTTTTAGTGTAGCTTTTAAAATTTTAAAAACAAATTTTTCGAATAAATTTATAAATGGTCCAATTAATAAGTCTAATTTTTTAAATAAAGAATTTTTAGGTATGACAGAATATATCTCAACCAAATTTAAAATTAACAATGTTGCAATGCTAATTTATAATAAAGAATTATCTGTTTGCCCTATAACTACACACTTGCCACTAAAATTAGTATCAAAAAAAATCAATTATAAACTAATAAAAGAAAAAACAATTTTGATTAATGATTTTTTTAAAAAAAATATTGGTCTTAAACCAAGAATTGCTGTCACAGGTTTAAATCCACACTGTGAAAGTATTCTAAAGTTTAATGAAGATGTTAAAATCATAACACCAGCGATAAAATACTTAAAAAAAAAAGGTTTTAAAATTGATGGCCCCTTCCCGGCTGACACAATTTTTTTAAAACAAAATAGAATTAAATATGATGTAATTTTAGGCATGTATCATGATCAAGTTCTTTCACCTATAAAAACTTTAACGGAATATAGCTCTATAAATATCACTTTGGGATTACCTTTTTTAAGAGTATCACCTGATCATGGTCCAAATGTAAAAATGGTAAATAAGAATTTATCAAGCCCTCTCAGTTTAATTAATGCAATAAAGTTTTTAGATAAAAGGTGATAAAAGCAAAAAAAAGTTTAGGGCAAAATTTTTTAATTGATAAAGATGTTATTGATAAAATAGTTAATATTGTAGATATTCAAAATAAATCAGTTCTTGAGGTCGGTCCTGGGACAGGGAATTTAACATTTTCATTATTAGAAAAAAATCCAAAAAAAATGTTTGTTATTGAAAAGGATAGTAATCTTGTTTCCATCCTAGAAGAAGAATTTAAAGATAAAATAACTATAATTAATGATGATATTTTATATTTTGAGGAAAATTTACTCTGTGATGATCAGTTGATAGTTTTTGGAAATTTACCATACAATATATCTACAGAAATTTTATGTAAATGGATTTTAAATTTAAATGATCAAAAAGTATGGTTCAATAGTTTAATCTTAATGTTTCAAAAAGAAGTTGCTGATAGAATTGTTTCTGACTATAATTGTTCAAGTTATGGAAGGTTATCAATTTTAGCTAATTGGAAACTAGATATAGAAAAAATAATCGACATTAAACCAAATAGTTTTTCTCCAAGACCTAGAGTCGATAGCTCTTTATTGTTTTTTTCTCCCAAAAAAAAATTTTTAAAGCTTAATAATCCAAATAATTTAGAAAAAATTACAAGAATTTTTTTTAATCACCGTAGAAAAATGATTAAAAAACCTTTTAATCAAATATTCTCAGGTAATGTTGATATTTTACATAAGTTAAATATCGATTTAAATTTGAGGCCTCAAAATTTAGATTTTTTAACTTATTATAAATTAACACAAGAATATGAGAAATTAAGAAGTTAATTTTTCAACGTGAGTTCTTATAAAATCTGGATCATAATCTTTTGATCCATTATTTATTTCTGCTTGTATTAGATTATAAATTTTTGAGTAACATTTTTCAAGATTTTCATTAACAACCACATAGTCATAATTAATCCAATGTAATACATCTCGACTAAACTGTTTCATTCTTTCTTCTACAATCAACTTATCTTTCATATCTCTATTGGATAATCTTTCAAATAAAACTTCTTTACTTGGTGGTAAAATGAAAAAAGTAATTAATTTATAGTCTAAATTTTTATTTTTAATTTGATCTGCACCTTGCCAATCAATATCAAACAAAACATTTTGGCCTTTATTTAATCTATCAATAACTGGTGTTCGTGTTGTTCCATAAAAGTTATTAAAGACTTTTGCATATTCAAGAAATTCCTCGTCTTTAATTAATCTTTTAAATTTTTCCTCTGTAACGAAATAATAATCTTTATCTGGTATCTCACTAGATCTAGGCTGACGTGTTGTATGTGAAATTGAAACATCAAAATTATTTAATTTTGAAAGAAGTGTTACCAAAGTAGTCTTACCCGCTCCAGAGGGAGAGGACAAAATTATCATTACCCCATCATTGTATGTGGGCATTAAAAAAATTAGTTAGCTTTTCCTTCAATGAATTTTACAGCATCTCCGACTGTTAAAATTTTTTCAGCTTCACTATCTGAGATTTCGGAACCAAACTCCTCCTCAAAAGCCATAACTAATTCAACTGTATCTAAACTGTCTGCACCCAAATCATCTATGAAGCTAGACTCATCTGTTACTTTTGCCTCATCTATACCAAGGTGATCTGCTACTATTTTTTTTACTTTGCTTGAAACATCTTCTGACATATTGATCCTTCTTTAATTGTTTTAAATTCTTAATAGTTTAAAAACCTGTTTTGTCAAGCCATATACATGCCCCCATTAACATGCAATGTTTCTCCATTAATGTAGTCAGATTGATTAGAGGCTAAAAAAAGAACAGCATTTGCTATATCTTCTGGTTCTCCCAATCTAGCTGAGGGAATTTTAGACAATATTATCTCTTTAAATTTTTCATCAATTTTATTAGTCATGGCTGTTTTAATGAAACCTGGAGAAATACAATTTACATTAATATTTTTTTTAGCATATTCAATTGCTAAACTTTTTGACATTGCAACAATTCCTGCTTTAGAAGCAGAATAGTTAGCTTGACCCAAATTACCTGTGTGACCTACAACTGATGTAATATTAATAATTTTTCCTGATTTATTTTTTAACATTTTTTTGATTGCAAATTTACTTATTAGAAATGTTGAGGTTAAGTTTATATCAATAACTTTTTTCCATTCATCCAAATTCATTCTAATTGCTAAATTGTCATGAGTTATTCCTGCGTTATTAACCATACAATCTAAACCTCCCCCAAGTTCCGCTGAAGCATTTTCAATAAATTCCTCTATTTTATCACTTTGCGAAATATCAAATTTTAAAATCTTAATACTGTTAAATTTTGACTTAAGCTCCTCTAGTTTTTCAATTCTAGTACCAGACGCTAATATATTTGCACCACTATCATTGAGTCTTTTAATTATAGAATTACCTATTCCACCTGATGCACCTGTTACAATAATTTTTTTAGCTTTTAAATCATTCATATTTTTAAATCTTTTATATCACTATCACTGTTAATTGTGTTAATTTTTACATTTTTGTTTATTCTTTTAACCAATCCTGACAAAACTTTTCCAGGTCCTATTTCTATAAATTGATTAGTTTCTTTATTAATCATACTAATAACACTTTCTCTCCATCTCACTCTTTTTTCAATTTGATCAATTAATAGTTTTTTCAACTCCTCTTTATTTGAAATTTCGTTTGCTGTTACATTTGAAATTAGTACATTTTTTGCATCTTGAAAATTAGTTTTTTCAATTTCCTTTTTCATAATCTCAGTTGCTTTACTCATAAGTTGACAGTGAAATGGAGCACTAACTGGTAATTTTATATTCTTAATATTGCTTGATTTTAAAACCTCAGTTAATTTAATTAATTCAGTATTTTTTCCACTCAATACAATTTGACCTTCTGAGTTATCATTAGCTATTTGGGCTATAAAATTATTTTGATTATCTTGTAAAATATTTTCTATAATCTCAACAGTTGAACCTAATACTGCTACCATTCCTCCCTCTCCTTTTGGAACAGCATTCTGCATGGCATCTCCCCTTTTTCTTAAAAGTCTTATAGTATCTGGGAAATTTAAATAACCAGCGCATGACAAAGCAGAATATTCACCTAACGAATGACCCGCGAAGTATTTTGCTTGGTGTAAATCAATATTAAATTCTTTTTTAATTACATTAAATATAGAGTAACTAATTAAAAATATTGCTGGTTGTGTATTTACAGTTAAGTCTAGTTCTTCTTTTGGGCCCTCTAAAATAATTTTAGACAAAGATGTCCCCAAAACATTATCTGCTTCTTTAAATAGCTCTTTAACTAAATCAAATTTATCAAAAAACTCTTTTCCCATTCCAACTATTTGTGATCCTTGACCTGGAAAAATTACTGAAAACATCTAAAAAACCTATTTTTTTTGTTCTTTTTGCTATTGTAATTGAAGATTTATAATAGTATATCCTCACTTTTTATTAAAGAACTTAAATGAATTTATACGAGCATACAATTATAGCAAGACAAGACGCTTCACCGAGTGAAATTAAACTTCTAACTGAGAAATACTCAAAAATAGTTGAAAAAAACGAAGGTGAGATAGTAAAAACTGAAAATTGGGGTTTATTAAACTTATCTTATTTAATTAAAAAAAATAGAAAAGGTAGCTATATACATTTTAAAATTAAAGGCAGTGGAAAAATTATTGCTGAATTAGAAAAAAATGAATCTATAGATAAAAAGTTACTTAGATATCTTACAGTAAAAGTTAAAAAATTTGACCTTGATGCAAATTATTTTTTAAAAAGAGATGAAAATGAAAAAAAAGAGAGTTATAAAAATTAATCATGCCTAAAAGACAAAGTGGAAATAAAAAAGGTAAACAAAGTAATTTTGCTAAACTAAGTATATTTCAACCAAATAAGTATAAATTTAAAAAAAGTTGCCCACTATCAGCTAAAGGAGCTCCTATTGTTGATTATAAAAATATAAAATTATTAAAGAGATATATGTCTGAAAATGGTAAAATATTACCTTCAAGAATTACCAATGTAAGTCAAAAAAAACAAAGGGAACTCTCTTTATCAATTAAAAGAGCAAGAAATTTGGCGCTATTATAAAATGAAAGTAATTTTACTTGAAAACTTAAAAACAATTGGTTCAATTGGAGAAATAATTGAGGTGAAAAGAGGATTTGCTAGAAATTTTTTAATTGCTAATAAAAAAGCATTATACGCTTCCAAAGAAAATATCTCTCAAGTTGAAAAAATTAAATCTGAACTTTCTAAAAAAGATAATGATAAAAAAAAATTAGCTAATGAAATTTCAGATAAGATAAACAAGAAGGAGTATAATATCAAAAAACTTAGCACAGAAAATAATGAGTTATATGGATCTGTTAAACCAACTGAAATTTCAAAATTAATACAAGTGTTAGATAAGCTTGATATTAAACCCTCTATGATTCAACCTGTTGAAGAAATAAAATCCCTAGGAAAGTTTAAGGTTAAGATTTCTTTACACTCAGCAGTTGATGCCGAAATAATTATAAACGTCGAATCGGCTGACACAATTCAATAATTATACAACTTTTTCCCCAGCCTTTTTTTAAATTATTAAAAAATAAATTTTACTGTAGTTTCACCCTATGGAAAACAATCTAAGTATAGTTAAAGATAATTTTAAAGAATTGCCCAACAATATAGAGGCGGAACAGGCAGTCATAGGTTCAATATTAGTTACTAATGAAATCTTTGATGAAATAAGTACCATTATATCATCTGTTAACTTTTATGATCCAATGCATCAAAAAATTTTTGGAGCAGTTGAGAGTCTTATTTATAAAGGTATGCTTGCAAATCCTATTACTTTAAAAAACTATTTTGAAAATGAAAATGATGATTTAAATGTACCAGAATATTTAGTTAAGATTACTAAGTTCTCTACATCCACTAGACAAGCAACAGAATATTCAAAAATTATATATGACATGTTTGTTAGAAGAGAGTTAATAAAAATTTCTGAACAAACAATTGATACAGCTAAATTGAGTGATTTAAATACAAGTGGTCAAAATATTATTGAGAATTCTGAAAGATTATTATTTGATCTTGCGGAAAAAGGATCATTTAATTCTTCTCTTATTAAATTTGATGAAGCTATGAGACAAACGATTGAAATGGCTTCTGCGGCTTATAAGAATGAAGAGGGTATTGTTGGAGTTCCAACTGGACTAAGAGATTTAGACGATAGACTTGGTGGACTTCATAAATCTGACCTTATTATAATTGCTGGTAGACCTGGAATGGGTAAAACTGCATTAGCAACAAATATTTCATTTAACGCAGCTCAAAAATTACAAGAGAGTGGAAGAAAATCTTGTATAGCTTTTTTCTCATTAGAAATGTCATCTGAGCAATTATCAACCAGAATTTTATCTGAGCAATCTAGAATTAAATCTAACGATATAAGACGTGGAAGAATCACAGATGAACAGTTTGATAAATTCATTGAAACTTCAAAAAATATATCCGAATTACCTTTGTTTATAGATGAGACTCCCGCAATATCTATTGCTGCTATGAGCAACAGGGCAAGACGTATAAAAAGAATACATGGTCTTGATATGGTTGTGGTTGACTATATCCAGTTAATGAAAGGTTCGTTTAATAATAAAGATGGCAGAGTACAAGAAGTCTCAGAAATAACACAAGGTCTTAAAGCAATTGCTAAGGAATTATCAGTCCCCGTGGTTGCTCTTTCACAGCTTTCAAGACAAGTTGAGCAAAGGGATAATAAACAACCTCAACTATCTGATTTAAGGGAATCGGGATCAATAGAACAAGATGCTGATGTAGTTATGTTTGTATATAGAGAATCTTACTATTTAGAAAATAAAGAACCAAGGCCTGCAACTGTAGAACACGCAGAATGGCAAGCAAAAATGAACGAAGTTTCCAATTTAGCTGAATTAATAATTGGCAAACAAAGACACGGTCCCACAGGAAATATAATGCTAGAATTTGAGGCAATGTTTACTAAATTTAAAGATACTCAAATTAAGTAAATTCCAATATAAAAGGGTTAAATGTTTGCCCTATTTTATCAAAATATTATACTTAAAAAGCCAAAATCTGTTTTCTTGATTTTGATTATTACTTTATTAAGTTTTGGATATCATTCTAAAGATTTCAGGTTAGACGCTTCATCTGAAACTTTACTAATTGAGGGTGACCCTGATCTTATTTATCTTCAAGAAATATCTCAGAGGTACGGATCTAAAGAATTTCTAATTTTAACTTTTACTCCAAATGAAAGAATGGTTTCTGATGCTTCTATTAATAATCTTTTGAGCTTAAAATATAAAATTCAAAGTTTAGATTGGGTTTATAGTGTAATCACATTATTAGATATCCCATTACTAAATAATTCAGATGCACCTCTACAAGAAAGACTACAAAACTTTAAAACACTTAAAGATGATGATATTGATAAAGAAAGAGGTTTTGATGAAATTGTTAGTAGTCCAGTATTTAGAAATTTTGTAATCAGCAAAGATGGAAAAACAAGTGGAATTATTGTTAATATAAAAAAAAATGAAGAACTAAAAGATATTAATAATAAGTCAAAAGAAGAAATTAAGAATTACAAAGATCTTATTAAAAAACAAAACCATCAAAATATTCTTGAAATAAGAGATGTCATTAAAAGCTATGAAGATGTTGGAAAAATACATCTGGGTGGAATACCAATGATTGCTGATGATATGATGTCATTTATAAAAAGTGATATAATAGTTTTTGGTTTGGGTGTCTTTTTATTCATTGTTGCTACTCTATGGTTTGTCTTTAGAAAACTTATTTGGATTATAGTTCCTATTAGTAGTTGCTTCTTTTCAGTAATAATCATGATGGGAGTATTGGGTTTATTGGGTTGGAAAGTAACTGTCATTTCTTCTAACTTTATTGCGCTAATGTTGATTTTGACAATGGCAATGAACATTCATATGAGTACTCGCTTTTTACAGCTTAGAGAAATCCATCCAGATAAAAATATTTTAGAATTAATAACCTTAACTACAAGTAAAATGTTCTGGCCAATTTTATATACTGTCTTAACAACAATAATTGCATTTCTATCTTTAATCTTCAGTGAGATTAAACCAATTATTGATTTTGGATGGATGATGACCTTGGGGCTCATAACATCATTTGTAATAACTTTCACGCTACTTCCTACTCTGATCAATTTTGTACCAAAAGAAAATATTTCCTTAAATAAATATAAAGAATCTAAAATTACTTATTTTTTTGCTAAAATTTCCCAAGATTATCATAAAACAATTTTTTCTATTACTGGAATAATAATAGTTTTAAGCTTTATTGGGATTAGCCGTCTTGAAGTTGAGAACAGTTTTATAAACTATTTTAGTAAAAAAACAGAAATTTACAAAGGAATGAAACTTATAGATGAGGAGCTGGGTGGAACCACACCTCTTGAAGTTATCTTAAAATTTCCAAAAAAAGAAAAAGCAAAAATAGATGAAGAAGATGAATTTGGAGATTGGGGCGATGAAGATATAGAAAATGATGAAAAATATTGGTTTACTAAAGATAAAATTGATAGAATTTCTTCTGTACACAATTACCTCGATAGCTTACCTCAAGTTGGTAAAGTATTGTCGTTTTCTTCAATAATGGATGTCGCTACAATGCTTAATAACAATAAACCATTGGGTACTTTAGAGATGGGTGTTTTATACTCCAAAATACCCGAAAGTATTAAAACAGAAATCATTGATCCATATATTTCTATTAAAGATAATGAAGCTAGAATTAACCTTCGTATAATTGATTCACAGGAAAACTTAAAGAGAAACAATTTAATTAAAAAAATAAACCATGATTTAAAAAATAAATTTGGGTTAGAAGAAGATGAATTTAAACTTGCAGGTGTTTTAATCTTATTCAATAATCTTCTACAAAGTCTTTTCAAATCACAAATTTTAACCTTAGGTTTAGTGATGATTGGTATATTTGCAATGTTTGTAATTCTTTTTAAAAATATTAAGTTATCCTTAATTGGTGTTGTACCAAATTTTATAGCTGCTTTTTTTATATTAGGAATAATAGGTTTGCTTGGAATTCCCTTAGACATGATGACGATTACCATTGCGGCAATTACAATTGGTATTGCTGTTGATAATAGCATCCATTATATTTATAGGTTTAAAGAAGAATTTAGTAATTTAAATGATTATAATAGAACTCTAGAAGTCTGTCATTCGACCGTTGGTAATGCAATTTTAAATACTTCTATTACAATTGTTTTTGGTTTTTCAATTTTAGTTTTATCTAAGTTTATTCCTACAATTTATTTTGGGATTTTTACTGGTATTGCAATGTTGTTAGCAATGATTTCGGTGTTAACTCTACTTCCCACTTTAATATTATTAATTAAGCCTTTTGGAAAATAATTAAGTGCCAGATGTGCTAAAAAATTTTTATGAAGCAATTTCATTAATTGATCTTATCTATTTGGCCATTACTGTTTTTTCACTAATAAAATGTTACAATAAAGGCTTTGTTTTGAGTATTTTGTCAATGGCAAAATGGTTACTGGCTTATGTAATAACTCTGTTAATTTTTCCAAGAGTAAAACCCTATTTGAAAGATATAATTGACAATGAATATGTGCTGGATGTAGGGCTCGGAATTACAATATTTGTTATTGTGGTATTTTTGGTATTAATGATTAACAAAGGAGCAAGTAAAGCTATCAGTTATACGGGAATCGGAAGTTTAGATACTATATTTGGATTCTTTTTTGGATTTATTAGAGCTTATATTATCTCTATATGTATCTTTTCAACCGCACATATAGTCTATAATTATGACAAATGGCCAATAAATTTAAATAAATCATACGTCTTTCCATATTTGGAAAAAGGTAGTAATTATTTATTAAAAGAATTTCCTAATGAAAAAACATATCAAGATTCTAAAGAAAAAATTGAAGAACTTTGATCCTAAATTAAAAGAAGAATGTGGAATATTTGGAATAAGTAATATTAAAGATGCTTCCGCATTAACTGCACTTGGACTTCATGCTCTTCAACACCGAGGTCAAGAAGGTTGTGGAATAGTTACGTTTGATGGTAAAAAATACTATTCAGAAAAAAGATTTGGCTTAGTTGGTGATAACTTCAATAAAGAAAAAGTGCTTAAAAATCTTAAAGGCAATTATGCAATTGGTCACAATCGATACAGTACTACTGGGGAAAACACTTTAAGAAACATTCAACCTTTTTTTGCAGATACTAATGCTGGAGGTATTGGTGTTGCACATAATGGAAATTTAACCAACTCAATATCTCTTAGAAATAAATTAGTTGAAGATGGAGCTATTTTTTATACAACATCTGATACTGAAACAATTGTTCAATTAATTGCAAAATCAAAAAGGCTAAAGACAATTGACAAGGTTGTTGAGGCTATATTTCAAATCCAAGGTGGGTATGCGTTAGTAATGTTGACTCAAAATTCTTTAATAGGTGTTAGAGATCCTTATGGAATAAGGCCATTAGTTATTGGTAAACTGGATGGCAGTTATGTGCTAGCATCAGAGACCTGTGCATTAGATATTATTGGTGCAAAATTTGTTAGAGATGTCGAAAATGGAGAAATTATTTTAATTGAAAATAATGAATTAAAAAGCATCAAGCCTTTTCCTCTTAAAAAGGTTAGACCTTGTGTTTTTGAATATATTTATTTTGCAAGACCAGACAGTATTATTAATAATAAGACTGCTTATGAGCATCGAAAAAGTATTGGAAAAGAGCTTGCTAAAGAAAATAATATTGATGCAGATATAGTGGTGCCTGTACCTGATAGTGGTAATGCTGCTGCACTTGGCTTTGCTCAACACCTTAAAATGAATTATGAACATGGTCTTATCAGAAATCACTATGTTGGAAGAACTTTTATTGAACCCAGTCAAAAAATTAGAAGTCTAGGAGTAAGATTAAAATTAAATGCAAACAAAACAACTATTAAAAATAAAAAAATTATTTTAGTTGACGACTCTTTAGTTAGGGGAACCACTTCACATAAAATTGTTAAAATGTTATACGATGCGGGTGCTAAAGAAGTTCATGTTAAAATTGCTTGTCCTGAAATAAGGTATCCAGATTTTTATGGAGTAGATACGCCAACTAAAAAAGAATTGTTAGCCGCAAATAAAACCAATGACGAAATTTGTGAATATATTGGTGCTATGTCTTTAAAATTTTTATCGCTAGATGGATTGTATAGAGCAATAGGCTTTGATAAGAGAAATGATACCTACCCTCAATTAACAGATCATTATTTTACTGGGGATTACCCAGTAAAACCTATTGATGAACTTGGTGACAATAAGGTTACCCAACTATCTTTATTAAGCACTGCATCCAATAATTAGCTTATGAAAACAGTTAATTTTACTGAAATGAAACATGGGTCTAAAGATGAATATCTTTTTCTTGATAAGCATGAACAAAAATTTATTGAAGGGACAGCTGATCGAATATTAAAATTTATGAATGGTTTAAACTCAACTATTGAAGGATATAAGATAACAAGACTAGAGCACTCACTTCAAACTGCTACTAGAGCATTTCGTGATAAAGCTGATGAAGAAATGGTCGTTGCAGCACTACTACATGATATCGGCGATATACTAGCACCTGTGAATCACTCTGAATATGCAGCCTCTGTTTTAAAACCATATGTTACTGAAAAAACACATTGGATTATTGAAAAACATGGTGAATTTCAAATGTATTATTACGCCCATCATCTAGGAAAAAATAAGAACCAAAGAGAAAAATATAAAAAACACAAATATTATAATGATGCTTTGAACTTTTGTGAAAAATGGGATCAAGCATCATTTGATCCAAATTATAAAAGTATGTCTTTAGAGGACTTTGCGCCTATGGTTAAAAGAATATTCTCAAGAAAACCATATTCTGTACTTTAAATATATTAATAAACCACTATCTAAGACCTAATGATTGGTAATAAAGAACAAATAATTAAATATTTTGAATCTGGCATTAGAGATACCAAAAATTTTAAAATTGGTATCGAACATGAAAAATTTTTATTTGATCAAAATAAAAATAAAAGAGTTGATTATCCAACAATTCTTAAAATGTTCAAGGAGTTATATGAATTTGGCTGGAAGCCTATTTTAGAAAATAAGAATATTATTGGTCTTAAAAAAAATGGTAAAAGTATTACTTTAGAGCCAGGAAATCAAATTGAACTTTCAGGAGATCAGTTAAACAACATTCATGAAGCATGCTCTGAGTCTCAAAATTATCTGTTTGAAATTAAACAAGTTATTAAAAAATTAAATTTAAAAATAGTAAGTGCTGGATTTGATCCAATTTCTAGAATTTCAGAAATCCCCAACAATCCAAAACAAAGATATGAAATAATGACAAAAGACATGCCTAATGGTGGTGAGCTAAGTTTAGACATGATGTATCGAACCTGCGGAACACAACTTAACTTGGATTACAAATCTGAAAAAGACTTTATAAAAAAATTTAAAATAGCTAATTCAATTGTTCCTATTTCAATTGCTTTATTTGCAAACTCATCAATCGTAGAGAAAAAAAATAGTAACTACCTCTCTTATAGATCTAAAGTCTGGCAAAATACATCAAGAGGTGGATTGCCAGAAACTTTTTTTGATAATATGAATTTTGAAAAGTATGCTGATTTTACAATGAATTTTCCAATACTATTTATCAAAAAAGGTAATGAGTATATTTCTGGAAAAAATTATTTATTTACAGATTTTATGAATGGTAAGATTAAAGAAATAGAATACAAACTACCTACAGAAAATGATTTAACTACCCACTTAAGTACAATCTTTACAGAAAATAGACTAAAAAAATATATAGAACTTAGATCAATGGATGCGTGTGGATGGGAATGTTTGTGCTCTGGACCTGCTTTCAATACTGGAATTTTATATGGAAATTTAGATGAAGCTTATGATCTAATTTGTAAATGGGATAAAAATAAAATTATAAACGCATATCTTGAGGCTCCAAAAAAGGGTTTTAATACAGAATTAATGGGCAAAGATTTATTCTATTGGACATCATTATTATTAAAAATTTCAAAAAAAGGTTTACAAAATAGAGATATATTAGGTAAAGGTGGCTACAACGAAACACATTACTTAGATCATTTGGAAAAAATAATTGATAATAAAATAACAAACGCAGATCATATGATTAGTAAATTTTCTAAAAATGAAAATTTAGATGAATTATATGATAAATAAAATTGTTGCTATTCAAGGAAATCATCCTTCCAAACTAAACCCTACTTCAGATACTAGTGTTTTTCTGGCACATGAAATCCAAAATAAAAAGTATAAAATTTTTTATTATAATCCTGAAGATCTATCAATAATTAACTCTAGAGTAATTGCCAAAGGTTTTTTTATTAAATTTAATTATCGTCAAAAAAAATTTTTTAAGATATTAAAAAAACAGAAATTAGATCTTTCAAATTGTAAATTTATCTTAATTCGACAAGATCCCCCATTTAATCTAGAGTATATTTCAGCAACCTACATTTTAGATACTATTAAGGATAAGGTAAAAATTATCAACAATCCTACATCAATAAGAAATGTCTCGGAAAAACTTTATTCTGCAAAATATCAAAAGTTTATGCCAAGTACTATTTTCACTCAAAATATTGACGAAATTAAAATTTTTTTTAAATCAAATAAAAAAGTAATTTTAAAACCTATTCACAGCTATAGTGGTAATGATATTCATTTATTAAATAAATTTAATTTAAGATTTATTCAACAATTTATTAAAAAACATGATTATATTATGTGTCAAAGATATTTACATAAAATCAGTAAGGGTGATAAGCGAGTTTTTTTAATAAACGGAAAAATATGTGGTGCAATATCAAGAATTCCAAAAAAAGGATCTTTTTTAAGTAATATGAGTAAAGGTGCAAAACCTATAAATATTAAATTAACTAAAATAGAAATAAAAATATCTAGTTTAATTGCTAAAGATTTAAAAAAAGAAAACATTTATTTTGCAGGTATTGATTTTATTGATCAAAAACTTAATGGAGATATTAATGTTACCTCTCCTACTGGATTAAAAACACTATTTGATTTATCTGGAATTAATCTTGCTAAAGTTTTTTGGAAAGAATTAAAAGCATGAACAATTTAACTGGACAACAAAAAGGTTCTTTATTAGCTTTTGTTGCGGTAATGTTTATCACACCAGACTCTTTGTTTATTAGACTTTCTAATGTCGACACTTGGGGGTTAGTTTTTTATAGAGGAGTAATTCCTTTTATTACTGTTTTTCTAGGTATGTTGATAATTTATAAACTAAACTTCTTTAAGATGCTTTTCTCCAGTGGGTATCACGGGCTACTTTATATAGGAACTTTTTCAGTCACAAACATTACCTTTGTTGTATCTATACAAAATACAAATGTTGCTAATACATTGGTTATGATTGCTATGGCACCTATGCTATCTGCTTTCCTTAGTGCTATATTTTTAAAAGAATTACCTGACAGAAAAACATGGATTGCAATATTCATAACATTTACTGCAGCCATATATATTTTCTATGACTCCATTCAGATTGGTAATTTTTATGGTGATATTTTAGGCTTAATAACTGCTTTAGGGTTAGCTGTAGGTGCAGTTACTATTAGATCTGCAAAAGATAAAAACCTAATTCCTGCTGCTGTTGTTGGTAAATTAATTGTGGCTTTATTTTCCCTAATATTTATTGAAAGCTTTGTGTTAACAGGTGGTGACTTAATAATTGTACCACTTATGTGTATTATGTGCGTTGCTATACCTTTTGTATTGGTAACTATAGCTCCTAGGTTCATACCTGCTGCTGAAGTGAACTTGTTCTTCTTATTGGAAACAATTATTGGACCTATCTGGGTATGGCTAATTATTAAGGAGCAACCCAGTCTTGAAACCATCCAGGGCGGTGTGGTAATCATAACTGCCATTGCAATCCACTCTTTCATTAAATTAAAGAATTCATAGATCTGTCACAATAAAGACTTGATTTACAAGTAGATCGCAAATAAGTACGGTCAATTTTATGAATAAAGTTTTAAAAAATTCTTGGGCATTATTTTTAGGTATGGGCTTTTTAATGATGGCCTATGGTTTTCAAGGCTCTCTTTTAGGTGTAAGAGCTGTGCAAGAAGAGTTTAGCTTAACAGCCACAGGGTTTATGATGTCTGGTTATTTTGTTGGATACTTTATAGGAGCCGCAACAATACCAAATATAATTTCAAGAGTTGGTCACATTAGAGTTTTTGCAGCATTTGCATCATTGGCTTCGTTAGTTATTTTAGTTCATTCTATTTTGATAAATCCATTTGTTTGGTTTTTATTAAGAATATTGACTGGAATAAGTATGGTTTGCATCTATACAGTTGCAGAAAGTTGGCTAAACGATAGATCGAGTAACAAAAATAGAGGGAGCGTTCTATCTGTATATATGGTCATACTTTATGGAGCAATGGGTATCGGTATGTTTTTACTTAATTTTAGTAGTCCCCAAAATTTTCAACCTTTTATATTGGTTTCTGTAATTACATCAGCAGCTCTTATTCCAATTTTATTAACTAAAAAAAAACCACCTACATTTAAAAAGATTAAAGCAATGACACTAAAAGATCTTTATGAAGCATCGCCATTTGGAATGGTTAGTTCTTTTTTCTATGGAACAATCCAAGCTGCTCTATTTACTTTATTAGCAGTTTATGCGACTTCAATGAATTTTACTATATTAGAGATATCTATTGTAACATTTCTTTTAGCGGTATCGGGTGCAATTTCACAATTCCCAGTTGGAAAGATATCAGACAGGTATGATAGAAGAAAAGTTATTGTATTTTCCACGTTTGGTGCATCTATTTTTGCTCTTCTAGCAATTCTAGTTTCAAGACAAATGTATCTCCCGGATGGTCTGGCAACAAGTAAGACTTGGTTTTATATTTCTTTAATACTTTTTTCTTTTTTTAGTTTGCCAATGTTTTCTTTAATTTTAGCACATACTAATGATTATATTGCAAAAGAAAAATTTGTTGCTGCGGGTGCTGGTCTTCAGTTTGTATTTGGAATGGGAGCAATGAGTGGTCCTTTTTTATGCTCAATATTTATGGATATAGTAGGTCCAAATGGATTTTTTATATTTTTATTTTTTTTTCATACTATAATTGGGGTTTTTGGAATTCATAGAATGAGAGTAAGAAAAACAGTTGATAATCCAGATTCACAGTTCGTAGCAATGCCACAAACGATTACACCCGCAGGAATTGAGCTAAACCCATCAACAGAACCCTTAGAAGAACCTGAAAAAGTAATAGAAAAAACGAGCGAACCTAATATTAATTAGATAAAACATCACTTACAGGTTGAACCCAGTTTAGTCATATATTATTTTCATATAAAAAGATTTTGGTTGAAAAATAATTTTTTCTCTAGTGAAATGAGTTTTTTAAAAATGGCTAAAAATAAAAAAATTAAAAAAAAAACTATTGGTAAAAATAGTGGGCTAGTTAAAATTGCATCACTTACAACAAAATCTATTAGTAGTGCCTTTTCGAATTACAAAAAAAATAAAGAATTAGAAAAAATTAAAGCATTAAAATTACAAAAATTTGAAGATAAAAATCAAATTTTAAAGGAAAGAAAAGATCTTAAAAATTGGGAAGAAAAATTGATTAAAGAAAACAATAAAATTAGATCAAATGAAGAAGAATTAAAAATTAAAGAAAAAGAGATAAAATCTAAGGAAGAAAAACAAAAAAATGAAAGTGAAAGATTATTCAAAAAAGATGATGAATTAATACAAATATCTAAAGAATTAAGAGTTAAAGAAAAAGAGCTAAAACTCAAAGAAGAAGATCAAATTAGAAAAGATATAGACCTTAAAATAAGAGAAGACGAATACAAGCAAAAAGAATTAAAAGAACAAAGAAAGAGAAATAAAGAGCTCAAAACTTTGAAAGAAGAAGAAGAAAGAAAAAAACAACTTGAAAATATTAGAATTAAAGAATGGGAAGAAAAATTTGATAAAAAACAGAAAGAAAAAGAGCTAGAAGAAAATCGTAAAGAATTAAAATTGAGACAGAAAGAATTTGAAAAAAGTAATAGCTCCGAAATAATTGATGATGGTTCTAAAAATTTATCTCTAGAACTAGAAAAATTTAATATTGATAAATTTACAAAAAACTAAACCTTAAAATTTATTTTTAATTTAATTTATCAATATATTTTGACATTTTAATCAAAACCTCTTTCTTTGTAAGCTTATCGGTTCTAACTAAAATAGCTTCCTTAACTTTTATTAATGGGCTGTTTTTTCTTTTTTTGTCCATAGCTGTTCGTTTTTTAAGTGAATTCTTGACATCCTTTAAAGAAACTTTTTTTTTAATTTCTAGCCACCTTCTATAACTAGCAACATTCAAATTGCATTTAAAATAAAATGCAACATCGTATTTGGGGTTTTTACTTAAAATCTTACTTGCAATATCTCTACCTTCAACACAAATCCTTTTATTTGTTTTAATTATCTTGATTTGAACTTTATTTACTATTTCTCTAATCTCTTTATTTTTTGCCAAAATTGAAACATGCTTACTAATTACTTCTGAGTGAAGATTGAGATTTGAAATTTTGTTATAAGAAAAACTTTTAAATTTTCTTTTTAAAAATAAGATGTTATTTTTAGGGTTGTATTTTAAAATAAGTTTACTTGCATATCTATATATCAAACCAGAATTAATGAGTAACAACCCATATTTTCTTGATATAAGTTTTGCTGCAGTGCTTTTTCCACTTGCTGACTCACCATCACAAGCAATTATTAATTTTTTTAAATGAATCATTTAAGCTAGATAATATCTTAAATTCATTTATACAATATCTAAAATTTAACTTTAAAAGTTAATTTATATAATATTTAATCTTAATCAGTTTATTGATTATAATATGAAAAATTACACATAAAGACAAAGATGAATAATAAAATATATTATTGGTCTCCTTTTATTGACAAAGTTGCAACAATCAAATCAGTAATAAACTCATCATACTCTCTAGCAAAATATGACAAATTTTATCAACCCGTTCTTTTGAATGCATGTGGTGAATGGAATTCACATAAAGAGGAAATTTATCAAAAAGGAATTGAAATAATAGATCTAACCAATTCTAAAATTTTAGAGGGAAATAGAAAAAAAAGAGGTTTTTTTACAAGTCGGTTATTGTATTTTTTAATAATATCAAAAGTTTTTTTCCCTTTAATTAAATTTTTAAAAAAAAATCAAGATGAATATATCATTATTCATCTAATTACATCGCTACCACTATTTTTAAATATATTTTTGGGAAAAAAAAATAAAATGATATTAAGAATTTCTGGTTTACCGAAATTTACTATTTTTAGAAAACTTTTATGGAGTGTCGCTTTAAAAAAAATAAATACTATCTTCTGTCCCACAATTGATACAAAAAATAATCTTGAAAAAATTTTCCCAAATAATATTGGAAAATTTAAGGTTTTAAGAGATCCCGTGTTATGTGTGAATGATATTCAAAAATTAAAATATCAAAATTTTGATAAAAATGAAGTAGAATATTTTGTATCAATAGGAAGATTAACTAAACAAAAAAATTATCTATTTTTATTAAATTTTTTAAAAAATTATTTTGCAAAAAAAAACTGTCCATACCATTTTTTAATAATTGGGGAGGGTGAAGAAGAGGAAAAGCTTAAAGATTTCATAAAAAGTAATCAATTAGAAAATATAGTGAAAATGACAGGTTTTAAAAAAAATATATTCCCCTACTTAAAAAATGCTAAAGGCCTAATTTCTACCTCATTATGGGAAGATCCTGGTTTTACTTTAATTGAAGCAGCATATATGAATACAACTGTCATATCCAGTGATTGTCCAAATGGTCCTAAAGAGATTCTGGATAATGGGGCTAATGGATACATTTTTGAAAGTAATTCATATAACAGTTTAGAAAATAAATTTAATATTTTTTTAAAAGATAGTAATAAAATTAAAAATTTAAAAAAAATTAAAATTAAAAAATTTACTAAAAATTTTACAATATTTAATCATTACAAGATTTTACAGAAAACTTTAAATGAAATTAAATAAAACTAATTTAGTTTTTTTTCTACCAAATTTTTCTGAAGGTGGTGCTGGCAGATCAATTACAACAATTTGTAATAATTTAGATAATAAATTTTTTAATTTAACAGTTATCTCTATTGGGAAATGTTACTATAAGAAACTTTTTAATAAAAAAACAACTTTTTATGAATTAGATAAAAAAAAAACTTTATTTTCTTTTTTTCAAATTAGAAAAATTTTAAAAAAAAATTATAATAAAAAAAATACTATATTTATTTCCAATATGAATTACGCGAATATTTTATCCTGTTTATTTATAAAACTAGGTATGAATTTTAGCTTGGTTTTATCTGAAAGAACACCCCTTAAAGAACTGTATATATTTTATAATTTTAGTGATTTTTTTAAAAAAAAAATAATCTATTTTTTAATGAAATTAATTTATCGATTTGCTGATAAAGTAGTTGTAAATTCATTATTTACAAAAAATGAATTTGATAAAAAGATAAAATGTAATTTAGAATTAATTCATTCTCCATCATTAGGTAAAATTAAAATAAAAAAAGTCAAAAATATAACTGGTAAATTAAGAATATTGTCGATTGGAAGACTGTCTAAAGAAAAAAGATTTGATATTTTAATAGACATAATTGAACAATTAAAAAAGCACGATGTTAAAGCTCATATTATTGGAAACGGACCCTTAGAATTCGCACTAAAACAAAAAATTAAATCCAAAAAACTTTCTAGAAAAATAATTATCAAAAAATATAACAAAAACTACATTCATTACTTCAAAAAAAATAATATTTATATTAATACATCTGACTTTGAGGGATTTCCAAATACAGTTGTTGAGGCAATAAATAATAATTTATTTGTATTAAGCAGAGATAGTGGTGGCGGTATTCATGATATGATAATTAATAGTAGCTTTGGTAAAATTATAGATTCTAATGATCCTAAAATTTTGGCTAACGAACTTTTAAAAATATCTACAAAAAAAATTAACAAAAAATTTCATAATAAAAACAATATAATAACAAAAAAATTCAATAATTTTCTAAGTTACAATGTTAGTAAAAAATATGAAAAAATTTTCAAATCCTTAGTATGAAAAAAAAAATTATATTTACTATAATAACTCCAGTTTTAAATTCTGAAAAGTTTATTAAAAAAAATTTAGAAAGTGTTAAAAATCAAACTTTTAAAAATTATGAACATATTGTTGTTGATGGAGGATCTACTGATAAAACACTAGAAATAATTAAAAAAAATAAAACAAAAAAAACTACCATATATCAAAAAAAAGATAAAAATTTATGGGAAGCTATTAATAACGGAATTAAACTTTCTAATGGCCATATTATCTGTATTTTGAATTCTGATGACTATTTTTATTCAAATGCACTAAACACAATACATTCATATTTTAATAAGAATAAAAATCTTGGATATATGTTTGGTGCAGTTAAAAAAAATAAAAGAATACTATATAGACTCGAAAAAGAAAAAATATATTACAAATTTAATGTTTACCCTTCTCATTCAGTAAGTTTTTTTATTAAAAAAAAATTTCAAAAAAAGATTGGATTTTATGATCAAAATTTGGATTATTGCTCGGACTATGATTTTTTCTTCAAGTTATTCAATGATCGAAAAATTTTAGGTGGTCATACAAAAAAAACCGAGGTTATAGGTTTTTTTAGATCAGGCGGGATTTCTGAAAGTATTTCACTATTTGCTAAATTAATAATTGAATTTAAGATTCGACTCAAAAATAAGCAAAACTACCTTTTTATTTTTTTATTATTACAACTAACAATTCTAAATTTATTTAAAAATTTTATATATAATTTATTTATAAAAAATAAATAATAATAAATTAATTTATCTTTAAATAGACGAGATAAATTAAAAAATGGAACAGTGTGAATAAAGAAAACGCAAGTAAACTGTGGAAAATGATACAGGAAGCTGGCGATTATTTACTAGGTC
>Ga0209632_10001256_pt1 | contig 25890 bp, 21 predicted proteins | sample COG_10_FD_184754 | JGI IMG/M metagenome (GOLD analysis project Ga0209632, IMG submission 184754) | Pelagic Microbial community sample from North Sea - COGITO 998_met_10 (SPAdes) (version 2) | ecosystem: Environmental > Aquatic > Marine > Neritic zone/Coastal water | place: Helgoland, sampling... | reverse complement strand
CCTCATAATGAATTAAAAAAGGCTAATTAATGATTGTAAATCTGAAAATCAGCACAAAGAGTGTTTACATCCTTTTTTATATCAGATAATATTTTATCATTATTTGGATTTAATATAACAAGATCAATCCAATCTACAATTTTCTTCATCTCTTCAGAGTCCATGCCTCTTGTTGTTATGGCAGGCGTACCAATTCTAATGCCACTGGTTATAAAAGGACTTTTCGTATCAAAAGGAACCATATTTTTATTTAATGCAATGCCGGCTTTCCCTAAAGCAATTTCAGCCTCTTTTCCATTTATATTTTTGCTTGTTAAATCAATTAGAAGAACATGAGTGTCTGTTCCATTCGAGACGAGATTATAATCTCGTTTTTTAAATTCACTTGCCATTATCTTTGCATTTTCAACAATTTTTTTTGTATAAACTTTAAAATCAGGTTTTAATGCTTCTCCAAAAGCTATTGCTTTAGCAGCAATAACATGCATTAAAGGACCTCCTTGAATACCGGGCATAACAGTAGAATCTAAAAGCTCAGATACTTGTTTAACTCTTCCAGATTTAGGAGCAACCTTTCCCCATGGGTTTTCAAAATCTTTTCCCATCATTATAATTCCACCCCTTGGCCCGCGAAGAGTTTTATGAGTTGTGCTTGTTACAACATCACAATAAGGAATCGGTGATGGGTGAACTCCACCAGCTATAAGGCCACTTGGATGAGCAACATCTGCCATCAAAAAAGCTCCAACTGAATCTGCTATCTCTCTAAAATATTCAAACTCTATAAATCTAGGATAGGCACTTCCACCACATATAATCATCTTGGGTTTATGCTTTTTTGCTAATTGTTTTACTTCATCAAAATCAACCCTACCGGTGTCTTTTTTAACATGGTATGAAATAAAATTATATAATTGACCGGAAAAGTTCACCACACTTCCATGAGTTAAATGCCCTCCATGCGCTAGGTCTAAACCGAGCACAGTTTCACCAGGTTTTAAAAAAGTCATAAAAACAGCCATATTAGCTTGAGATCCAGAATGAGGCTGAACATTAACATATTCTGCTTTAAACAGTTTTTTCAAACGATCTCGCGCAATATTTTCAGCCTGATCTACAACTTCACATCCACCATAATATCGCTTCCCGGGGTAACCCTCTGCGTACTTATTTGTCATTACTCCACCTGTCATCTCCATAACAGCCTGGCTCGTGAAGTTTTCTGATGCAATTAATTCAAGGGTTGATTCTTCTCTCAATAATTCCATTTCTAAAATCTGGTATAATTCAGGATCAGTTTTTTTGATAAATGACATTTTATTATTTCCAGGTTATTTCAGCTTTTAGTGGTTCTGAAATCCATGAGTAATCGCTAGATATTGGTGATATACTGCGATTTCTTTTAATTTTATCTGAAGCCATAAACCATTGTGCTTTACCATATAAAATATCTTTTGCATTCTCCTCAAGCCAATCTTTTTTAGAAAACCCTCTATAACCTTTCTTTTCGGCCATTAAAAAATAATTATAAGCTAACTTTGCGACAATACGGTCATCAATGGTAAATGGATTTTGACGAAAATTTTGCCATGCATAGTAAAAGACTTTACCTTTTTGTCCATAACCTTCACCAACTGAATTATCTAAGCTTGTAGATTTATCTGCCCATTTTAACGCTTGTCTAAAGTTATTTTCATCTAAATAAATATTTGAAATCGTAATAGCGACTCTATTATCTCGTGGATCAATTTTAAATAATTCTTCATAAGAAGATGCAGCAGAACTAAGGTCTTCTATTGACCGACTTGCTTCGCCTAATCTTCTGTATGCTAGCTTACTACTAGGATCTTGACGAATAACCTCTTTTAATATAGGAATAGCATCTACTTCTCTATCTACTCGAGAAAGTCTGTCTGCATAATCTAAACCATAGCTAAAGTTTTCAGGATTATCTTCATATCTTTTTCTATAAACATCTAATGGATCTCGTCCACTGCTCTCAAAAGCCATTGCAAGCTCACTTTGAGCTATCTCATTATTATTATCAACATTTAATATCTTTTCAAGAATAAAAATTTGATCATCAAAGCGGTTATTATCTTTATATAACTTTGATAAATCATTCATAATCGAAACATCACCTGGCTGCATCTCAATAAGTCTTTCATATTCAATTATTTCTTGATCTAGCTTCCCTTGCTTTTTATATGAATATGCTAATCTTTTTCTTAATTCTACATTTTGGGGTAGTTTTTGCAATCCATCTAGCAAAACAAACTCAGAGCTATCAAAACGTCCCATTTGTTCGAATGCAATTGCATAATATTGATAAATTTCTTGTGGAGGTGCATAAACGGGATTCCACTCGTCACAATTAAGTGATGTAATCTCTTTATATATCTTAACTGTTTGCTTCCAATCACGATTTCTGTAGTATTCAGCAGCACTACTCATTAACCGAGGACATCTGACTTTTCTAAGTGAATCAAGCTTAGCCTTACTTTCAGCTGAACTATTTAAGTTTCCTTCAGGAGGAACACACATAGTTAAAAATATAATTCCAAAGAAAAGAATGATAATTTTATTTAATTTCATATTATTTTTGTCTCCTTTTAACAAACCAAAGATCAGCAATGCTAGTACTCAACTGAACTTGCCTTACCAACTCTTGATCATCATATTTGGTATAACTTCTACGACCATAATAAAAGCTTAAATCGAGTTGATTACCAATGGGTTTAAATTTATATCCCAGACCAATAAGGAATCCTAATTCAGTTACCGAAGCATTCTCATTTTCTAGAAAATGCTTAAGACTTGACAGTCCTATTCTTGTGGTAAACCGATCTAAAATATTAAAGCTTAAATCATCTGGAAATCTTTGATAGGATATATTTTGTGAGACAGATCGGTTAATACTATTATTTAACGGAATTATTGTAAACCCTGATTTTTTGTACGCGTCTGTAAAAGCTTTCAGCTCTAAAGAGAATTCAGATCTCATATTAAATGTTTTTTTCATACCAAATCTATAGGTGGAAGGACTGTGCAAATTTTTTATTTTTATTTCGGATATTAAATTCAAACTATCTGGGTTTGGGAACTCATATGTATCATGATACATATTATTATCGTAATCTTCAAATAATGTTTTTTTTTGAAAAGCTCCTTCAAGAGACTTTATAGTACTTTCAAAACTAAAATAAAAATTAGAACTTTTTGTAGGTTTGTATGATAAAAAAAGTTGATTTAAAAAGCCATTGTATTTAACTCGAGAACTCTGGATAGCTGAATTAGTCATATTAAAATTAATAGACTCACTAAATCTACTCGATCCAAATAAAATATTAAAAGTAGTTCCTAATGACAACCGATCGGTTAGTTTATAAGACCCACCTAATTTAAAAGACATTAAACCACCGGACCTATTAATAGTCTTAAGCGTTTGAAGGCTATCTCCATAAGCAATAAATAGTAGCGTATCTTGCGCAACCAATTCAATTCGTTGATCGGCATAAGGTGATAGTACAACACCAAAGGAATACTTTGATTTAATGGGTAAAATCCAGGAAGCATTCGATAAGATTGAATATCCATTGGTATTTTTCAGTTCATTAAGATGGCTTTCGTTACCGGCATAAGATATTGAAAGAAAAGTATATTTCAGGTTTTGCCAAGTTGAAGGATTTGATAATGAGACTTCTCTTTGGAAAGAAGGTACTAGATAAGAGACTCCACTATGCGCAGCTTCAATTCCTTGATTTTGATAGAGATGCCCTATTCCAAAACCATTCATCCTTCCCTGGGAATAGATAAATGAGGATAATAACAAGACTAAAAGTAAAAGTTTAGAATGAAACATAAACAATCTTAATTTGAGGTTTTTTGGTCGAATCATTCAAATCGAACCATACAGATAGAAATGGGCTATTCTTATCATCTCCAACAATTTTATAACCTATGTTATTTACATTGCCTAAGACAATATTTTGAAAATAGTCTTTTAGGGATACAACATAGTTTTGCCCATTGGTATTATTAGAGACTCGATAAGGTAAACCATACGATAAATAGGGATCATTCAAAAAAATATTTGAAGGGTCATATTCAGATGAATAATTTTTAATTGGATCAATAATAATTTTATAGCCAGAATCGCTTATGGTAGTATCTATGGGTATCTCAAGATTCGCTGATTTAATTAATGCTCCATCTAGTAATAATAAGTCATTTGCAGAAAAAGAGATATTCATCTTTGCTCGCAAACCAAGTCCACTACTAAGACCAATTTTGGATGTATCTGCATGTGAATATTTTGGTTTAATTATTGATAAATCACTAGAAGAAAAAATTGTAACGAAATTAGTATCATATATTGTGGTATCTGCTGAAGAAACATCAAAGTGATAATAAATCAGAACTTGAGGATCAGTCACATTGCTTGCAGCCTCCTCACTAAAAAGTTCAATAAAAGATGAGTTTTCATCAGGGAATTGCAGTGCGAAAGTTCTAACTAAGTTTGAATCAGAAGTATCATACAAAGCATCTTTCAAGGTATCTAATGACCAAATTAATTGTGAGTATAGAAATGTATTTGATGTATCCAGAATATTTTCTTTAATGCGTGGCTTTCCTACGTCTATCCAATCAGATAATACAAGACCATCAAAGTCTAAATGATTACTACTGTTTTCATTAAAATGAGAGTCTGGAGAAAAATATAAATGAGGAGTAGATTCTTGCTCTAAAGAACTATCATTGGAAAACAATAATAACCTTATACTATCGATTGTATAATTTGTATCCTCTAAATACCCCCAATAATTGATGTAACTAGGGGTTTCCATTTCAATAAATGTAATAGGGATGTCTATACTATCTTTTGTACCAAGATATAACTTTTCATTCGATCCCAATGTTGGATAGATAAGGTAATTAATAAATTCAACATCATTAATTAATAATGTATCTAGGTACAAAGTTGAATGATTTAATTCGGAAGAAAGGGGTTCTTCTGAACAGTGCCAGAAAAAAGCACATAAAATAGCTACACCAATCTTCATAGTAAATGGTCTAATTTTCATATTTAGTTTACTATATGAAGGTCTATTCAGGAAAGTTTACTTAAAACTTCTTCTATTTCATTTCCCATCTTCAAATAGTCGGGGTTTTCATCATCAGAATATTTAATGATAGAAACTTTTTTCTCATTTGCTTTTATACCTTGCTGCTTGAGTAATTCCTTCGAAATAATATTTGAAGGTTTATCAATAATAATTATGGCATCAGTTTCGTAGGCCGCAACATCATATAAGTTTAAATCATCCCCTTTCAATGTTTTATTTATTGGAACTTCGCAGAGCTCTAAATCTAGTCTTGACACTTGGCAGTATTCATCAATTTCATGAATTATCATCACGGTTTGAATATCTTTATAGAAATCGCTAATTCCTTCAAAGTGCTTTTTAAAGATCCCTGGAACCATTGCACTTTGCCAACCATTACAAATAAAAATATCTGGTGACCAAAACAAATGAGGTAAAGTACTTAAAACAGCTTTTGCAAAGAATCCATATCGTTCACCATTATCAGATAACACTCTACCATTTTTTGATTTATAAATTAGATTGGTTAAAGGCTTAAACCATTTCTCATCCTCTAAGAAGTAAACTTGAACTCTTGTTTTTGGTATAAAAGCACTTTTAGCACTTGCTACTTGATCTTCGCCATTAAAAACAAATGGGATCTCCCTGAGTCTAATAACTTCTCTTAAAATATATTTTCTCTCGCTAACATATCCATATTTAGGGATAACAGTTCTGATATCATGACCTTTTTCTTGGAGGGCAAGAGGTATCCGAGTTGAGAATTGAGCTAAGGAGGTTACGTTTGCAAACGGAATTATCTCCGTTGTTAAATAGTAGAGTTTTTTTGGCATTATGTTCCGTTTGGTGGGTTAATTAAAAGAAAGCTTTTTAAGTGCTTCTTTTGCTTTTGGAAAATATTCACTCCCAGGAAAGTAATCTACAAGTCTTTGAAATTCTTCTCTAGACTTTAGAACATTACCAATACTTTGATATGAGAGACCAATCTTAAGTTGTGCATCATCATCCTTATCAGTACCAGCGTAAGTAAATACTTTCTCAAATTCTATAATTGCTCTTTTAAAGTTTTTTTGAGAATAAAAACATTCGGCAAGCCAATATTGACTATTATCAGCTAAATCATTTGTAGCATCTGAAGAGACCAATTCCTCAAATCCTGTAATGGCTTCATTAAATTCTTGATTTTGAAAGTGGCCAAGACTTTCCATATATGTATTTTTATATTGAGCTGAATTAAATTTAGGCTCTGAAGATATTGGACTGCCTGATTTTAATTTAGCCATTTCATTGTAGCTACTAGTAAGCGTTACTATTTTATTATCAACAAGAACTAATTTATTAAAAATTTCAAGTGAAGTACTATCTAAGTACCTAGATTGGTTTTCTAAATTGACAATTTTGTTACTTAATGTATTTATTCTTTTTAGTAGAACAAGAGTAATTGAATCTTGCTGAGCTTTACTTTTAACCGCTTGTTTAAAAGCACTCATAAGCTCAGGTAAAAGTATCTGATTATCCAACTCAAGAGAATCAACCATAACACGAACACGATCAATCTTAGCATTTAAACGCTTCAACTCTCTTGAATCTTTATTTTGACCAAATAAAAATGTTAATGATAGAATAAAAAAAGTAGTAAGAAAAAAGATATATTTAGAATTCGTCATTATATATTTTTGATATCCTCTGTTTTTATCATGATCTAATTTATTGCTTTCAATCCATCCATCAAATAAGTTTATCAATCAGTATAATTGATAGAAAGCTTAAGCACCAAACCAATCATTATATATGTACTAATTAAAAAAGATCCTCCAGCAGAAATGAGTGGAAATGGAAGTCCTTTGACTGGTATCAGACCTACAGTCATAGCAGTATTCACAAATACATGCGCAAGTACTATGGTCGCTATACCGATTAAAGCTAGACTAGAAAACCGGTCTTTAGAATTATACGACTTTTTAACAATCTGTGTTATTAAATAGCCAACAACGTATAGAATTAGAAGGATCATGAAAAAGCCCATTTCTTCACCAATAACAGATAAAATAAAGTCCGACTCTTGAACTGGTAAAAATTTAAGGTGAGTTTGGGTTCCAGCCCCCCAACCTTTTCCAAAAAGGCCCCCTGATCCGATAGCGGTTTTGCTTTGTATTATTTGATAAGCTGCACCCAAGGGATCTTTTTCAGGATTAATAAAAGTTAAAATTCGATTTTGCTGATAGGTTGATAATGAATTCCACATTAGAGGCGATAAAAGACCCAAAAAGATATTACCAAAAAATAAGAATAATGACATAACCATCCTGGTTCTGGAAAAAAATATTACTCCCCCTAAAATTATAGCCCATAATGTAAATACTAATGAATTAAATGCTGTTAACATACTTAGAACCGGTGCTAGAATTAAGAATAGATAGAATGGCTTAGCCCCAGCCCAATAAAGCATTGGTAGTACTGGCGCCATCATAACAATTGAAGTCCCTAGATCAGGTTGATTAATTACGATAAAAGTTGGGATAAATGCAAAAAAGATGGGAATAATAATTGATGTAAACCTTTTCATACGTAGAGTATTATCGGATAAATACCTTGCTAATGCTATCACAGTAAAGACCTTTGCAAACTCGCTAGGTTGAATGGTAAAAGGCAAACCAAAGTCTAACCATCTAGATGTTCCAGCATGGGATATGTTAAAAAATGGTAAGACAACAATTATGATGCCTATAAAATAAAAAGCATACGAATATTTATGTATACTATATCGCGGTATGCAAATAATTAAAAAACAGATTAATAAAGCTGGGATTAAAAAAAGTAACTGTTTTTTAAATGGGTTTAAAAGCATGGGGCCTTGGTGGTGCTGAGAGATACTATAAAGAGTAATAAGCCCTATAAAAGTTAAAAAAAGTACAGACCAAATTATTTTAAAAGGTAATTCTGAGAAGGAGAAAATTTTTGATAATATCATTTTTAAAAGGATTAATATTTAGTCAATGCTAATTTATTAAAAATTTCTTTTGCTATCGGAGCTGCATCTGAGCCACCAGAACCACCATTCTCAAGTAAAACTACAATTGAATATTTCTTAGGTTTCTTTTCTATCCACCCAATAAACCATGCATGATCTTCACCATGGGGGTTTTCAGCTGTTCCTGTTTTACCAAATAATTTAAGACCTTCAATATTTGGGTCTGCAGCTCGACCTGTTCCTTTTTGAGCAATAATAACTTGCCTCATATCAAATATAATCTGGTCCCAATCTTCATCTTTAAGATTCATTTTATAATATTTATTTGGTTTATTTAATTTTACAAAATGTGGTTGCGCTGTATTTCCTCGTGTGGAAATAATATTTATATAATTAAAAACTTGCATCGGTGTCACTAAAATTTCACCTTGCCCAATACAAAAATTAAGAAGAGCTCCCTTACTCCATCCTGATCTACCGTATCTCTGATTCATATAGAAATTTGTAGGTACAATACCTTTTAATTCACCTTCAATATCAATACCAACTGGTTCACCAAATCCAAATATTTTAAAGAAATGGGAAAGTATATTTAGGTCGTAATAATCAATAGTTTTGTAAAAATAAATATCACACGAATTACTTATTGCCTTAGTTAGATCAACATTACCATGGCCATCTGTGTACCAGCAGCCAAATACTCGATCACCAAATTGATAAACCCCTTTACATTCTTGAAAGCTTAAAGGGTTAAAATCCGGGTTATTTAAAAGTGCGGCCTCTGTCACCATTTTAACTATTGATCCAGGTGGATATAGCCCTCTATTAAATCTATTTACTAATGGTTTATCAGGATGATTTAAAACCGATTTCCAATCATTCTCTGATATTCTTCCTGTAAATAAATCAGGTTTAAAATCTGGTGAACTAACTGCTCCTAAGATTTCTCCAGTTTCGGGTATTCCAACAATTATTACACCTTTTTTTTCGATCATAAGACTTTCAATCTTTTTTTGAATATCAATATCAATCGTAGTTAGAATATTTTGACCTGGTTCAGGATTAATCGGTGAAAAGTCAGATACATGACCTACTTCTCTTCCATATGCATCGACTTGATAAAACTGCACTCCTCTAGTCCCTTTCAAAAAACCTTCATAACTTTTTTCCAAGCCACTCCATCCAATAATGTCACCAAATTCATACTCATTTATTTTTTCTAAAGAGTTTCTTATGTTTTTATCAACTTCTTTAACATAACCTAAAATATGAGAAGCTCTTATTTTAGAGGGGAAATATCTTTCAGCAAATTGTTGGTAATAAATACCTTTAAGTTCTAATCTATTCTCTTCTAAACGAGAAACTTGATCAAAGGTTAAATCTTTTGCTAATCTTGTTGGAATAAATCTTCCTCGATAATACTTCTTATAATTTTGGGAAACGTTAAATGAATCTAGACCTATAATAGAAGATATAGTTTTAAATGTTTTTCCTTTTTCATCTAATTCGCCAGGAATTGCATTTAAAATATATGTAGGCGAATTATCTACTAGAATTTGTCTATTTCGATCAAGGATTAGGCCTCTTGGAGCAGAGGTTGTGACTTTTCTAATTCTATTCGTATTTGCTTTTTTTGAATATTGATCATGACCTATTATTTGTAATTGAAAATACCTTGAAATTAATATTATCATTAAAAGCCAAGTAACAGAGAGGACAAAAAGATACTGCTTGAATGATACAATGTTATCAGTTTTCAGCATTTATTCATTTTTATGCATTGGTGATATAAATTGCAATAGAGTAATAAAAGAAATAGTATAAATGGTTGTCCCAAACCATTTACCTAAAAAAACCCCCTTATTGAAAGCCCATAACTCTTGATACTGAATTAAACAAAAAATAAAAAATTGAATAGTAATAATAAGAGTCCAGCAAAAGGCATAGGATATAGGGCTCATTTTTTTAAAAAGACCTTTTAAATTCCCGGCTAAATATCCTGTCAGAGAGTAGGTCATTGGCAATAGCCCAAAGAAGATAGCAGTACCGGATAAATCCACAATAAATCCTAAAAAAAAACCTGAAATGACTCCTATTGATCGACCATGCCTGACAGAAAAATACAAAATTAAAATTAATGGAAAGTCGGGACGAATGGTTCCTATCGTTAAAAAATCAGCAATTAATAATTGAAAAAGCCAAATAAAAATAATTGGAACTATAAAATCAGTCCATTTCATTAATTTTCTCAATAATTACAAAAACATTTTGAAAAGAGCTCATGTTATTTGGAAGCTTCAAGTTTACAATTTTTTGAAAACTTCCGCGGTCATCGAAGACTCCAGAGACTGAACCTACAGGAAGTCCGGAAGGGTAAATATCACTAAAACCAGATGTTACAACTTTATCGCCAATATTAATTTTAACATTTTTTTGAACTTCACTTATTTGAGCTTTTCCATTTTTTATTGAGCGAAGAATTCCCGTTGCTCCGCTAGGAAGGATCCGAACACTTAATCTATAGTTAATATCTGTAATTAATTGGACAATTGAAGAATGCCCTCCAACTTCTACTGTTTTACCAATAACTCCTTTTGGTGTTAATACTGCTTGATTTTTATAAACGCCATCTTTAGAGCCGACATTTATTACTATTGATAATAAATTGGGTTGCAAACCTTTATTTACTACTCTGGCTGGTTTCATTATTAGTTTTGTTCGTTTTTTTAAATCAAGCATACTCAACAATTCATCATTTTCGACTTGAAGATTGAGCATTGATTCAACTTGTAATGAGAGTTCTAAATTTTTTTTCCTTAAAATTTGAGTTTCATTTTCAAGAAACATTAGGGAACGAATAAAAGTAATAGGGGAAGACATAAATGAAACGACCTCTGCTGCTTTCCCTCGAACAACACCCATCTCGGGACTAGTATTATTCAAGATTAGGAGTAAAGATAGGGTTAAGGCTAATATAAAAAGAAGATGATCTTTATGCCTTACAATGGCAAGGTATAATCCGTACATAAACCTTTAAAGCAATACGGCTTCGTATTTTTTCAAATTCTCAAGAACCATACCAGTTCCTCTAACGACTGCTAGTAATGGATCCTCTGAAACATTAACTGGGACATTTGTTCTTTCTCTAATTATTTGATCTATCCCCTTAAGAAGACTACCACCTCCGGCTAGTATTATGCCTCTTTCAAGAATATCAGCAGCAAGTTCAGGTGGTGTTTGCTCTAGACACCTTTTTACAGCTTCAACAATTTGGTTAACTGGGTCTTTTAAAGCTTGCCTTACTTCATCAGATGAGACTTCAATAGTTTTAGGAATACCTGAAACTAGATCTCTTCCTTTAACAGCTATTTCTATTGACTTCATTTTCATAGCTGATCCAACATTCTTTTTAATCTTCTCACTCATGCCTAAACCAATTTCTAATTTATGCTCGTTTCTAAACCACTGAAGAACGGCTTCATCCATTTCATCTCCAGCAATTCTTATTGTTTCTTTTGTGACAACTCCATTCAAAGATATTACCGCGATTTCAGTTGTTCCACCTCCAATATCAACAATTATATTACCTATTGGCTTACTTATATCTAAACCAATACCAATTGCAGCTGCAACAGGTTCTTCAATGAGGTAGACTTCTCGAGCATTAGCACGTTCGCCAGAATCTTTAACTGCCCGCCTTTCAACTTCTGTTACACCAGAGGGAACACAGATCACCATTCTAGGACGAGCTAAACGATTTAAATTAATTTTGCGTATAAATCCTTGAAGCATACCGTCTGTCATTTTAAAGTCTGCAATGACACCGTCCTGAAGTGGTCTTATTGTTTCTAGCTCACGATGTGTTTTACCTAGCATCGCTTTGGCTTCATCTCCGACTGCAACTATAGTGTCGTTATGAACATTTCGAGTTACGATAGATGGTTCGTTGACTACAATGCCACGACCTTTCAACCATATTAAGGTATTTGCGGTGCCGAGATCAATTGCTACGTCTCCGGATATCCAATTTAGTAGATTAGGAAAATTCATAGATGCCATTTTATTTAAATATTATTTAGAATACCTAATTTAAGCATTTTTTATTTAGAATTTACTCAGCATTTAAATTATTTTAATTATTAAAACCTATTTGCCTAAAAGCTAGAACCTATGAAAGGATCCTCTAATCGATAGTCACCAAAGCCATTCTGATCTTTGAAAGAAAATTGTTTATTGGCATTATTATAATACCATATTTGATAACTATTATTTAGACTTGAGTTAGAATTAGATCTTCGTATTTCATCTGGTGGCCCAAATAGAATATAAATCATTCCTCGATCTGTTTCCCATCCTGGCTGCCATCCATCAAAGTGTTCATTCGTGTAACTTATTCTTTTAAAATATTCATCCATTAATTCATTGTTTTCTGTCAACGGTGTTGGGTCTCTTTTTTCCCATAATTCGAAAAAATAATGTTCTTTTTCAGTACTTTTTTTCTTTTTTAACTCTTTGACTTCTTCAACACTTAAAAGATACTTCATTTGTTTGAGTGCTAAATTCAAATCTCCGACGAAGTTTGATACTCCCGGTTTATAAAGACTGAAAACAACCTTTTCTTCAATTGATTTTGAACCCTGCTTCAATAAAAACGTAAACTCATTTCTCAAGTTTGTTAATTCTTTTGCATCAATAAATATTGAATGATTAAAAAAGCCTTGACTCCCATCACCTTCAATCAGGCATAAAAGACTATCTGTAGATTTTTGATTTTTTAAAAGGAGCTTGAAAGAATAACTTTCTTTGTTTAAAAAACCTGATATTTTTATATCAACTCCCAATCCAACATCTCTTACCTTGTAGCCCTTAGTAGGTATTTTACCTTTATCAAATCCCCAATTGCCTTCAAGGTCTAAAAGGAATATCGGATTAACTAGTTTAGGTCTTTTATTATACTTTTTTGATTCAATTTTTCTTCTTAAAAAACCTTTTTTTCGAGTATCTAGGTCTTGTAGTTCTCCAATAATTTCATAATTTTTACCAATTGGGACATTTAAACCTATAAAATGTTTAGCATTTTTAATAAAGGACCTTGTATCTGTGTAATTCTTAACATTCATAGAATCCATCCATACTTTATTTAAATAATTCTGACCAGAATCATCTTTTAAAGAAATGGATGCTTGGTAATAAGCAATATAAGAATTATTCTTTTTAACAAATTGCAAAGAGCTGTATGGAATCTCAATAAATGTTACAATTTTAATTGAATCTTTTTTGACAACCTCAACAAAAGGAACTAAAGAAAATTTTTCTACACTTATTTTTTTCTTTGCTGCTCTTACTACACCTTGAGCCAAAATGTTTTTTTGTGCAAGAGATAGTAAAAGAAGATATAAAACTATATTTTTCATAAATCTCTTTTCCATTTAAATTTTATAAGTCCATTATTTGTAGCAGCCCATAGAACCTTATCTTCAACAATTATTTCATTTACTTGCCCAATAAAGGAGAATGAATAATCTTTAATAAATCCTGTTTTTTGATTAATTCTTACAATCCCATCATCGGTTCCTAAAAAAATATTATTCTTTTTTAGAGCTAGAGAATAAACAGTTCTACTTTGGTATGTGACGGAGTTGAAAAGTAATTCCCATTCACTTTTATCAAAATCAAATTTAGCTATTCCCATGTCACCGACAATATACATTTTGCCATTATGTTCTTTTATAGCAGTTATTCTTATCATGTTCTCGGCGAAAGATTTACGACCTAATTCCATGCCATTTTTCAATTGCGGTGAACTCTTAGAATAAACAAAAATACCCGATCTTGCTCCGATCCATATGTCATCTTGGTATTCTTCAATATCATAAATTGGATTTTCATGAAAAATATATTCAATACCAATTGGATCTTCTCTTTTAGTAGAACGACTAATTCGACTTATTCCATTTGAAGAACCAACCCATATATGTGAATCATCTCTATGTAAGCTCCATAGTTGACCTGAAGGAATTCCTATCTCTTCACCAAAAGTACGCCAGTAATCTTTTTTTTGATCATAGAATAATAATAGATTATCACCTCCTGCCCATAATTCATCACCTTCAGCTGTTAATGAAAAAATTGGTGTTGGGGTCATATTAATTGTTTCTTCAAACAAATAAGAACCAAATTGTTTTGACCAAGGATTTGTCCAAGAGATACCTTTTGAATTAACATAGTTAGGACTCCCAATCCATATTTTATCACCATCTTTATACATCGACGAAACAGCAAAATTAGTTATATCAGGAATCATTGGTGTAAAATTTTGCATAACTTCTGAAGCATGAAAAAAAGTTCCATCGTCTGTTCCAGCATATACATTTCCATACTTACCAATAAAACCAGTAGTCATTGTAACACGACGTCCCAAAGGATCAATTAGGTCATTGCCCGAATAAATCCAACCATCAGAAATTGAATAGTTCATAAATATTTCACTTAGTTCATTTTGGTTTGTAAATGGACCACTGCTCCAATTGATTGAGACTTCATCTGGAATGGAGTAAATACCAACAAGAGACCCGGAAGAATGGCTTAGTTTAGCATACGATGATCTAAGCTGAATCCAGATATATCCAACAGATGAGCCTATCTTTTTAACTTCATCGTAATCAGAGAGTCCAAGTGATTTTATTTCGATAGAAAACCAATCACCCTCTCTAGAAAAACTATACTGAATGTGATTTGGAGTCGCTGCCCAAATATATCCTGTTTCAGAATCAAAATGAATTGCTGAAACATTATTACTTTCAAGTCCTTGTGCAATTGTTATGGGCTCATCGAAAGTAAGGCTGTAAATATTAAACCTTTTAATTCCACCATTTTTAGTAGCAATATAAATATAGTTATATCCTTCGGATAGTGATTTTATTTCTCCAGGACCGTGATATAAGACCCAATCAAATGGTCTAAATCTTGAATCTGGTTGACTATTTATAATAGTAAATGTTGATAGTAAAAAAATAACAAGATTAATTAAACGCATCTTATAAATTTACACTAATGAAAGGTAATGGCATAGCACTCTAAGGTTTAAAAAAAGATCTTATACTACTTTAGATTTTATTTAGAAAGTAACATTAAAAGAAATAATCCTCAGTCGAAATTAGGCCTCCATCAAAAAATATTAACTTTTAGGTTTATTAATCTTAGGTTTCTGATTACTTTTGTTAGGACGTTTATTAAGCGGAGTTTTGTATTTCCTATTATTTCTATTTGGTTTTCTTGAAACACCGGGTCTTATTTTGGATATATGTCCATGATCTAGATAAACCAATACAGAAGCAAAATGCTTTAAAGAGTTATCATTTGAAGCACTTAAAACAATTGTTGTTCCAAGAGTACGGTTCATTTTTGTTATTTGATTTCTAAAGTCTTTTTCCATATTATTATTGAAATAAACGCCATAATCATCTATCAAAAGAACTCTGGGATCAACCTCGCATGCTAGTATCATTCCGAGCCAATTAATTTCACCAGGGGATACATCTTTAATTTTTCTATTCCAAAGGTTTTTAAAGCTACCTTCATTGAAGTATTTATTTTCGATAACATTTTTTTTCTTACCAAACTTACTCGATACATATCCAGAGATTGTTTGACTTGAATTGGATAATTCTAAATTTCTTGAATAAAAAACATCACTAGGGGGAGTAATTTTACCGAACCAATTTTTTTTATATACTTGGTCATCATATAAAATTGTACCGGTAGTTTGTGATTCAACACCTGCTAAAATATTTAGAAGAGTTGATTTCCCACTACCAACAGTACCAATTATTCCATAGATAGTACCGGGATGTATTTCTAGTTTACTAACCTTTAGAGCATTGTATGTTCCAAAAGATTTTTCTAAGCCCGCTAATTTAAAAATCAGCCTTTTTGTTTGATTCATTTTTTCTCCTAAGGGTATTACCACATCAAGAAAAGGATGAAATTAAAATCAATATATTATTTAGTTCTCAAGCCAACGTTCAGCATCTATTGCGGCCATGCAACCAGACCCCGCAGCTGTAACAGCCTGACGATAAGTATGATCTTGTACATCTCCACAAGCAAAGACACCTTCTAAGTTAGTATACGTTGAATCTGGTTTTGTTATGATATATCCAGATTCATCTAGTTCAATTACATTTTTAAATAATTTTGTATTTGGGGTATGGCCAATAGCCATAAAAATGCCATCACAAGTTTCCTTTCTAATAACTCCAGATTTCTCATCTTTCATTAAAACGGAGGTTACACCACTTTCTTTATTCCCAATTATATCTTCGATTGAAGAATTATACATAACTTTTATTTTAGGGTTTGAAAGAGCTCTCTCCACCATAATTTTTGAGGCTCTGAACTCTTCTCGCCTATGAACTATAATAACTTCAGAAGCAAACTTTGTTAAAAACGTTGCTTCCTCCATTGCTGAGTCGCCACCTCCGACTACTAAAACTTTTTTATCCTTAAAAAAGAATCCATCGCAAGTTGCGCACGCTGATACTCCATTACCCATTAATTTTGATTCAGATTCTAAACCAAGGAGTTTGGCTGATGCACCAGTTGAAATAATAATTGATTCAGCAGAATATTCCTGATCATTAGCAAAGACTGTAAAAGGACGTTTTGATAAATCAACTTTATCTACAGTTTCGAATAAACACTTGGCGCCAAATCTTTTAGCTTGCTTCCTGAATTCGTCCATCATATCTGGTCCCATAATACCATCTGGGAAGCCTGGATAATTTTCTACATCAGTTGTTATCGTCAACTGACCTCCTGGTTGAGTACCTTCAAAAACCAGTGGATTCAAGTTTGCTCTAGCCAAATAAATTGCAGCTGTTAAACCAGCTGGCCCGGAGCCAATAATAATTGCTTTCTGCTTCATTTACCTTTTCGATTAACTTATTTAAATAACTTCATCTAAAACGTCAGTAATATTCGCTTTTGGAACAGCACCGACTATCTGATTTACTACTTCCCCATTTTTTAAAACAAGAAGTGTGGGGATACTTCTTACACCAAATTTCATTGCTGTGTTTTGATTTTTATCTACGTCTACTTTACCAACTTTAATTTTACCTTCATATTCTCCTGCAATTTCTTCAATCATAGGAGCTATAGCTTTGCATGGTCCACACCAAGTTGCCCAAAAATCAATTAGGACAGGTAGCTCAGACTTTTCTACATCACTTTCAAAATTTTGATCTGTAAACTCATGAACACTTTCTGACATGTTACCAAATTCTCCGATAGTTTTAAATATTAGTGATTGAAACTTAGGTTAACTTTTTAGAATGGAGTAATTAAAATCTTCGAATATTTCATCTAACTTTTAAAGTATCTAATAAAAAATCAGAGGGTATATTTAAAAACTCATTTGACAAATCGAATGAATAAGTCGGATCGACTAAGTTAAATTGTTCAATTGTTAGGTATGGTATAACAACATAACTACCAGGCTCGAAACTCAGACTATTCTTGTCAACATAATACCTCCAAATAGAAGTTTCATTCATGTCATATTCAACATATTTAATTTGATCTTGTATAATTAGTCCATGGCTATCAACTCCAACATGGTTATATATCTTGATATCATTATTTTCAATATTCTTGAAAATTAGACCTGAATTACATTCAAAAACACCATCCATATATTTATACGTTTTAACAACGATTTTACTTAATGCTTTCATTTGGAATCTGATTAAAAGTGTGTCGTTCTGCATTGAGAAAGTATCTTCTGGAGGCAAAAAAATCTGCCCTTCCAATATTTTTTTTAATTGAATATTCTTAACTAATTCTCCATTTTGATTAAAGTCTGTCTGGTTATTGGAGAAATCTCCATTAATTAAAAAGACTTGAGCAGAGTCTAGAGCAAAGTTGAGGGCGAAAAAATATATTTTTATAGAACCTGAAATTTTATCTATTCCAGAAGAAAGATCTTTTAAGAGTATTGAAAAATTCCCAACCCTATCTGTCTCACCAAGTATTTTAAAATTCTCATCCCATATAATTAATGGAATTTCCAAATTTTCCGATAAAAAGCCTATTTCCCCTGTTAGTTTTCTTTCTTTTGTTGGTTCACTTTCCCATAAAGGGTTTGAAGTACAACTCCAAAAGAATAGATAAAAAGACATAAAAATAAATTTAAATAGATACATTAAAACTCAAATTATATCTTCTATCATTTATGGAAATCCCATTTAAAACATCTGAATTATTTTGAAGGTTTTTTCCAGAAAGACTAAATGAAGTCTTTAAAAATTTGTAATCTATTTTTTTATAAAAAATCAAATCATAGCTAATATTTGATTTTATGTTATTTGTTTCAATCGTACCACTTTCGTTAAGCCAAGATATATTCTTATTACTTTCACTTCTGTTAATAAAATCAATATTAAACCATCGGTTTTTTAGTGAAATTATAGTTCGAACCATTTTTTCGGGTTGGAGTGGAAAAGATAGTGGGTCAGAAAAGTAGTAGTTTGAAAGAATCCATTTAAAATCGATCCAATTCACATTTGGTATCAAATTTATATTGGCATCAAATCCAAGTAGATTAGCATTTCCATAATTAACAGGATATTGGACAGCACTATTTAATATTAATATATTTTTTATCTTGTTTAAGTATTTATAATTAAAAAGTGCAATATTGATACGATATGAGCTTTCACCTATTTTAGAAATCCTGTTTATTCGATAACCAACCTCGTAGGTTGATTTTTGTTCTGGTAATAAATCGTTTTGTGCAAAAGCGGTACTAATCGTGTTATTATTTATAAAGTCATAAAGGCTTGGTATTCTATAAACATTGGTGAAGTTGAGATAATACAATAAACGTTTTGTTTTTGTTTTATTTAAAAATGAAATGGTGAATTGAGAATTATTGTTATTCCAGTAATGGTATGGTAGGTATATACCTTTGGCTGTATCGGGATGGTCCGTAATTCTCTCATTACTAAAAACTAATTTTAAATCTTTTAATTGGATTTTATCTTCTTTTTCAGGTCTTGTTAGCTCTAATGAACCTGTGAAGACTGAATTCTGTCTTTCGATATACACATTGTTGGAGTCAATTTTCCAAGCAAGATCAGAAATGGATGTCTGTGTAGAAAATCTAAAACTTGCATTTTTTAAACTTTTTTGAAATTCAAAACCAAATTCTCGATTATCAGAATATCTAATTCGTTTAAGAAAATTTAAATTATCAAAACTATTATTTTCTTGATACATTAAATAAATAGAAACAAAACCTAACTTTTGATCACTTTGGGATATTTTAGCAATAAATGATTCTAATTTTGTGCTTAGGGAATCACCACTTTTTATATTTTGGAATTTTTTTTTATTACTAAAACCCAATAATTTTAATTCAGAATTATTTTTATTTTTTAATCCAATATTTACAAAATTCCTGGAAATGTAAGTACGTAATTCAGATTTTGATGTATCACTGTAGAATTGCGTAGATTGCACTTCAGATAAGCCAGTGTTAACGGTTCCATACCTAAATCCAATAGATCCAGCACCATCATATCCACCATAATTATAAGTTCCAAACTGTTGCTTAAGTGATAAACCACTCTTATATGAAATTTTAGGAATTAAGTTAATTGACCCTGATGAAGAGATGGCATCTTCATGTGCACCTTTTAGTAATTCTAATCCCGATAATCCAGAAGTAGATATCATAGTTAAATCAATCATTGGATCCCCAAACCTATTTATTCGAACACCATCATAAAAAAAAGCCAGTTCATTAGATGAAGAACCTCGAATTGATGCAGTTTTCTCACCATTAATTGATTCACTTAAGACAATAGATTGTTCAAAATAAAGAGCATCACCAATATCCACAGATCCGCGTAGATTCAATTGATCAGCATTTATATAAGCTATATCGTTTTTACCTAAATTTTTATCAAATTGGGTGATCTTATCCACTTCGACAACCAATGAATCCATAACCAAAACTTTTTCTTTCATTATAATTAATGAACTATTTCTAAATAAGATTACATTTTTTTCTGAATTTTGATATCCAACATGTTCAAACTTTATAGATCTATCTTTAATGGGTATTGAAAATGAAAATTGACCTTTAGAGTCTGTTTGTGTACCTGTACCAGATGGAAGAGATATTATATTTACATTAACTAATTTTTCTTCTAATTCATTCATCACAATACCCATAACAGGCTTATTCTGAGCATGAATTAAATTGAAAAATAAAATTATAATTATGAAAATTTTAATTTTCATTGTGAAGTTAGCTGATCAGCATTCAGGTTCATTAACAGATATTTGAAGAGCTAGACCTCCCTCCGCTGTTTCTTTGTATTTACTCATCATATCCTGTGCTGTTTCCCACATCGTTTTAATTACAGCATCTAATGAAACTTTTGCATCTTCAGGATTACTATTAATGGCTAGTTGAGCAGCCGTAAGAGCTTTCATTGCTCCCATAGTATTACGTTCTATACAAGGAATTTGAACTAGACCTCCTACAGGATCGCAAGACAACCCCAAATGATGCTCCATTGCAATTTCGGCAGCCATTAAAACTTGATCAATACTACCACCCATAGAATTTGCCAAGGCACCTGCAGCCATCGCACTAGAAACTCCAATTTCAGCTTGACAACCACCTGCTGCCGCTGATATTGTTGCTCCTTTTTTAAACAACATACCTATTTCGCCGGCAACTAAAATAAAATCTCTTATTTTTTGTTTAGAGTCCTCATTTCTAAAGATAATATTATATAATAAGACGGCTGGGATTACACCAGAAGCTCCATTTGTTGGAGCTGTTACAATTCGACCATAGGATGCATTTACTTCATTTACCGCTAGAGCAAAACAGCTTATCCAATTTGTAACAATTTCTATTTTATTTGACTGTTTTGATAGAGATAATAGCCATGCTTCTCTAGAAGAAAAATTATTACCCCCTAATAGTTGATTGCAAAGCGCTGGTGCACGTCTTTTGACGTTTAAGCCACCGGGCAATTCACCATCAGTAATACACCCTTCGTAAATAGAGTCCAACATTACATCCCAGATTTTATCAACAGATGAATTTATATCTTCCTCTTCTCTCCATTTTAATTCATTTTCGAAAGATATTTCAGCTATTTTTTTTCTTTCCGTTTTACACCAATTAATCATATCTGAAGCAGTTTGTATTGGAAAAGGTATTGCCGATTTTTTATTACCTTCTTGATTTACATCTCCTTCTCTTTGAATAAATCCGCCACCAATTGAGTAATAGGTTGCTTTTTCCTCACTTCCATCATCAAATACTAATTTGAACATCATAGTATTCGAATGTTTTAATTTCTGTTCAGAATAATTAAAAACAATATTTTCAGAAGGATTGAAAGGTATTTTTGAGTCTCCTAGTAAATCGATAGAATTATTCTTTTTAATTTTCTCAAGATTCTTACTCAATTCATTTGTTTTGAATTTCTCAATGTCAAAACCAAGTAAACCCATCATTATTGCTTTATCGGTACCATGACCCGTACCAGTTTTAGCCAAAGATCCAAAAAGAAATACATCTATTGATATTGCGGAGTTTAAACTTTTTCCATTCAATCTAATTCTAGATAGAAAATCTTTTGCAGCATTCCATGGCCCCATAGCATGAGAGCTCGATGGACCAATACCAATTTTAAACATTTCAAATATACTTATAGATTCCATCAGATTATGATAACACTATTTTAGAGTGATCCCACATAATATCCCTTTATTTAAAATTCTAAAAAACCTCAATGTTTATTATTTTAACAGCATAAAAGATCCCATTGAGTTTTAAAAGAAATAGTTATTTAAGATTGAATTTTATTCCTTTGTTCTTAAGTCTATCTACAAGAATCATCCCAATACCCGTGGCAGGTGTTAAAACCCCATAATTTTGAGGAATAGTCTCTGACTCAAGCAATATGCTGAGAGCTGACTCAGTAATCATTTTTGCCGTTGCGCCATACCCAGGATCTCGATCGCCTGTAATGATTAGACTCTTATTTTTACTATCGTTTATATACCCAACAAGAACTAGCTTAAAAAAACCGTTTTCTCTATCTTTTTTTGAAGGTCCGTCCCCAGGTTGAGGAAAGTAAAATTTTCTAAGAACCCAAAGAAATGGAGAAAAGCTGATGGAAATTTTTAGAATAATTAACCCTAGAAACATTATAAAAGCACTTAATAAGCCCTTCATTCCTTTTTTAAAGGAATAAACTTCACTGTACTTAAAACCCTCACCATAAAAAAAATTATTAATGGCATTTGACCTCCTTACGATCCTTGTATTGATACCAGACATTATAAAAGGACATACCCAGCGATTTATTTTTTTACTCCATTTTATAGTTTTAAGACTTGATTGGTGAGTACTATTTTTCATGTGCTCTTTAGGATTTAAAGCAAAAGGATTACTTAAGATATTTTTTAATTGTGGCTTTGAATCAATATATCTAGATATATTGATCATACTTTCAATTGTTCCACCACTAAAACCTCCTCCTATAGATTTAACATATAAATCGATTTTACCATAGGGCTTATCATTCTTTTGAATAGAATCATTTTGAAGCATTAGAACACCAATATCTGAAGGTATAGAATCAAAACCACAGCTATGAATAATACGGCATTGATTCATTTTAGCTTTTTTATGGAATAAATCTATAGACTGTCTTATGAAAGGAACTTCACCCGTTAAATCACAATAGTCCGTACCATTTTTAACACAGGATTCAACTAATAAAAGCCCATACTTTAAATAGGGTCCAACAGTACTAATGACTAAACGACATATTGAAGTCATTTCATCTAATAATTTTGAATTATGACTATCAGCTATAAAAGTTGGTATTTCTTTTACATGTGGGTCTAAGTTGTAAAAGGAGGCTTTGACATCATTTAATTTTTCTTGGTTCCTTCCAGCTATTGCCCATGAGAATTGCTTATTATGAACTCCATAATTCTGAATTAAATATTCAATAACTAACTTCCCAGTAAAGCCAGTAGCTCCCATAACAATCAAGTCATATTTAATTTTCTTCATTGAGATATAATATCTTTAATCATGTTATCTTAAATTTAGCTGAAATTAGTTTCAGTGTTGATGCAAATTAAACTTTATATATAAAACAGACTAAAACGGTGCTAAAAATCCAACTTGTTTTTAATTATTTTAGTTTTTTAGCCAATAATTAACTTTGAAATACACAGCATTAGATAGATCAGTATCCCAAGCACCAAGACTGTTCTCAAAATATTCATTCTGGTTAAGGTTATAAACTAAAAAAATGGTACTTCCTGCAGTGTACTCCCACCGCAGAACAAAAGTACCTATTGTATCCATTAATCTAAACCCAGGATCGGATCCATAATTATAGCTTGCTAAATCCATTGTTTTTTGCTCTACTAAATTATAGAACTCATGATAATCCATTCGCGCACTAAAAGGTTGAATGAACCCTTGAAATGAAACATCCGGTGACACGGTCCAGTCTATCCGAATATTTACATTCCGGGTTAATTGCTCTGTTTTGGCATACACTCTAAATAATTCATCTTGATTTTCAATAATATCTACCCATTGCATCAGAGAAGGTGATAAATCTTGAGTTAAAGAAACTTTAATATTTAAATTATCTAATGGTTTGAATTCACCATCGACATTTAAACGATAACCTTTACCTCTAATTTTGGCACTACCCACTCCCCCAAAAAAGCCTAGAATAAAAGATTTTCTTCGATCAGTCCGAAAGCCTGTACCCAAAAAAGAGAATCTTTCTGTTTTAAAAATCCAAGCTCGGTCATCTCTAAAAAGGTCATTGTCATTATAAACAGACTCTAGACCATCTATCATTCCTGAAAAATTAAAGGACCAATAATTTTTTAATAAATTTTCACTTTCTATACCAAATTCATTTTCTAAAAGGGTTCCATCATTTCTGTAATCCTTTGAGAATCGAAATTCTAAAGAATTATTAATGAAAGAGCCCCATGGATCATCTTTTCTTAAGCTTAATTTTGCTCCCATCCAGCTTATATTATTTCTTCTTAAAAACCCTAGATCATTGATATCAAACTTATCATCAAAGAATCCATACCAAGCTCTTATACCCCAAAAACTTGGGTTGGTATATAAAATATTTAGGCGGTGAGCATTCCCTACTATGTTTTCTTTATTAGATTGAATAATCTGTCCGCTTGATGACAACCTATTGTTTAAAAGTCCTACCCTCCAATCCAAGCCTGCTACAGTTGCACCAAAAGCATTCTCTCTGGACACATTTGTAGCATTAATCCCAATTCTTGAAACTTCATTGAGAAAAGGAATTTCAAGCCTAGCTACTGAATAATTTGCTTTAGGCTCTATAATCGTATCTATTTTTTTCAGGGGGTCTAAATCACTTATCCAGGAAGCTTTTTCTTCAGATGCTAGCGCTTGAATTAAGCCATAATTAATACCATTGGATAAGTTCCCCATTAACTTTACGGCGCCTAGTATTGTTGTATTATCAGGAACATCGCTTAGTTCACCATCATCAGGAACAAAATAATTAGGCACTTTTCCAATTCTTCTTGAATTAAATAATTGTATTCGATTATCAAAAAAGTTTGCCCCCTCAGAGAAGAAAGGTCTTTTTTCATCTAGTTCCGTTTCGAAAGCACTTAAATTTAAAACTGAGGGATCAGATTCGACTTGTCCAAAATCGGGGTTAAAAGTGACCTGAGCTGTCATATTTGATGTAATACCGTATCGTATATCAGCTCCAATATTTATTTTGAATTCACCATCATTTTCACCAAGTAACGAATATGGTACGATTTCAAATTGCTTAGGGTTTGGTATATTACTAAGTCCTTTTAAAATGCCAAAAAAACGAGCTGTTCCTCGATCAGACAAACGCCTTCCAGGCCATTCAATAAACTCTTGTTTTTTGTATAAATGACGTCCCAATAACAGTCCCCATTCCATATTTTTTTGGTTGTCAAACTGTAACATCGAAAATGGGATTTTATATTCCGCATACCAACCATTTAGATCTGAGCTAACCGCGACATCCCAAACAGAATTCCAGCTTATATCGTAATTATTATTACCTTCTACAGCTACATCCATTTTTACACCAGCAGAATTAACTCCTAGAAGAATAGCATTTTGATCGTTATTCTTTGAATCAAGGCCTACTCGGACCCAATCTGAAGCAGAATCAAAACCATTTTGATAGCTATCTCTTCGAGATAAAACCTTTTTTATTTTTTCAGGTTCTTTGTCTTCGCAAATAAATGCAACATAAATATACTTATCATCATAAATAATTTTCGCACTCGTGTGCTCACTTGGATTTCCTAATTGAATTGGATTCACTTGAAAAAAGCCATCAATGATATCAGTATCACCCCAAATATCAGCTTCTATTTTACCATCAATTAAAGGAGGGACATTTATTCTTGATGCTTTTGCTATTCTAAAACGCAAAGAGTCAGGCATTGAAGTTTGAGCAGATAAAAGACTCACCACAAACAAAAGGATTAAGAATTTAATCATATAATTGGAAATAAAGACTTTATCTACTTAATTAAAATTATCTAAATATTAAACTGTATGTCTATTCAAACAGAAAAAAGTCATACGTCCTAAAATGTACTATTTTTGTTATGTCGGGGTAGAGAGATTCGAACTCCCGATCTCCTGCTCCCAAAGCAGGCGCGTTAACCGGACTACGCTATACCCCGAAATTAATT
>Ga0209632_10001252_pt1 | contig 25925 bp, 25 predicted proteins | sample COG_10_FD_184754 | JGI IMG/M metagenome (GOLD analysis project Ga0209632, IMG submission 184754) | Pelagic Microbial community sample from North Sea - COGITO 998_met_10 (SPAdes) (version 2) | ecosystem: Environmental > Aquatic > Marine > Neritic zone/Coastal water | place: Helgoland, sampling... | reverse complement strand
GCGTCGCTATACCCATAAGTATCGAACCCAACACAGCCACCATGAGCAGCACCGGAGGAAGCAAGCCCTTAAATAACGCCGCGAAGACATTCGCTCCCTCTCCCAATTCATCGCTTGCCATCGGCGGGGCATGCGAGGGTTTCAGCATAGCGATGACGAACATATAGGTCGCATAGGCCATGACAAGCAGCAGACCGGGGATTATAGCGCCCGCGAACAGATCACCGATGGAAACAAAATCGGGCGCGAAGACCCCCGCATTCAATTGATACTGTTGGTACGCATTTGAGATAACTTCCCCAAGTAACACCAAGCAAATAGACGGCGGTATGATCTGCCCAAGTGTGCCCGTCGCACAAAGCGTGCCGCAGGCCAGCGAGGGCTTGTATCCCACCTTCATCATCGTCGGCAACGAGAGTATGCCCATAGTGACAACAGTGGCACCGACGATGCCCGTGCTCGCAGCCAGCAACATGCCAACAATAATGACTGAAATTCCGAGACCACCAGGAAATTTGCCAAATACAATAGCCATGTTCTTGAGCAAGTCTTCTGCTATGCGGCTTCGCTCCAACATCGTTCCCATAAATACAAACAGCGGCACGGCAAATAAGTTTTGGTTAACCAATAAACCGTAAATGCGGTTTGGAATAAGTAAGATATAGGCCGTGTCGAAAACACCAATCAGGGTTCCCATAGCAGCGAACCCCAATGACACACCGGTAAGTGATAGAGCAACCGGATAGCCTGCCATCAGCACAAGACACACGACCAAGAAAAAAAGAAGAGGAATGAGTTCGACCACTAGGAGTCTCCCCGCTTGATCGCAGAGATTGATTTCACTATCTCTGAAATTCCTTGCAGCAGGAGTAAGGTAGGCAAGACAAGGATCGCTGACTTCAGTAAATAGACAAAGGGTAGGCCACTGGATTCGGCAGACCCTTCCCGTATTCGCCAGGAAACGGCAACGTAATCCCAACTAATCCAGATAATAAAGCAGGCAGAAGGGGCGAGCAAAAGTAGCGCGCCAAACAGATCTATCCAAGCACGCTTTTTCCCGTTAAGTCTGCTGTAGAAAATATCGACCCGAACATGACCCTGCTCCTTAAGCGTATAGGCAACACCAAAGGTAAATATAAGCGCATTGAGGTATATAACCGACTCCTGTAACGCGATAGAGCCAATTTGAAATGCGTAGCGCAGCACAACGATGGCTGCCATAACAACCACCATAGCTAGAGTGAGCCAAGAAAAAAGTCGGCCTAGACTATTTGATAACCCATCGATGAGAAGAGAAAGCTTTTCCATGGTGTTTAGGTACGCTAGTACGCCGTTGCTCTTATTCGAGTCTATCTAACTATTGGCCCTATCTAACTGAAGGCCGCTCATTATTACATACATAGCAGGGCTCCATGAGGGTGTCAGACCCACGCGTCATAGCCATACACGCATTAGTTGATAGCTAAGCATAAGCAGGGCCGCCACGCTCACTATTGTCAGAATACCCAAAATCCACAACATTCCCCTTCTCACGCGCACCGCCATTCGCCTACGGAAAGTAGCCTCACTGCCAGCCTTATCGGGTATCTCCTGAAAAAGCTCACCAGTGCTATAGAGCATCAGCGCCCAGCAGAAGCCAAGAATAGCGGGCATCAAGAGCGTGTCGCTATCGAGCAGGGAGTTATCCAAAACACTGAGAACAAGCACCGCCAGAGAAAACCCAGCCAAGACGACTATCGACAGCCGAAACCTAGCTAAAACAGTGGCAATTCGCTGTAGTCGCTCTATCATTGTCGTCCGTAGCAGCCTAAGTAAGCCTTCTCGCCTGCAAGCTTACCTAGTAAACATAGTTTCATCCACAGGACTAACCAAGGTAAAAGCATTGAGTTCTCCTACTGATCCTCTGACAAGCAAAAGTTTCGAACTCCCATTCCTAGCAGGCCTCAATCCTGACGGCGATCCGGTCTTCGAGAGCCTCGAGGTCGAATTGGTCAAGGATACCGAAGACGAGGTACGGCTCGTACGCTCCCCTTTGCTGACTCGCAATCTGGCCGCTGGAGATAAGCTCAAGGTCATTAACCCTTCTTCTGCCGAGTATGAGTTGCTGCGTCGCAGCGGTAACCTTTCCATTCGCGTCTTCCGTGTTCACCAACTAGATGTGTTAGCAGAAAACCTTACAGCGCAGATTGAAAAGCTAGGTGGCAGCTTAGACAAGCAAAATGATCGCGCGTTAGTTTACAGCATCCATTTTTCTATCGGCTTCCAAGTCATCGAGGAGCTATTGAGCGCTGTCTGTAAAGATTATCCTGATACAGTTTGGTATTATGGGAACGTTTACGATCCCGAAGACGGCTCCACACCGCTTCAGTGGTGGCTGGAATTCGAAGATCAGGAATAGCCTTTATCCATTTAACTAGCATTCGACTAAATAGACGAGTAATCAGACCATGCTAATTGTAGTATCACCCGCTAAGTCTCTCGATTTCGACACCAAGGCCCCCACTCGAAGATTTACCGAACCACAATATCTCGAAGAGTCCACACAGCTTGTAGGTCAATTGCAGAAGTTAAGCCCGGAAGATTTCTCCGAGCTTATGCATATCAGTGGCGACTTAGGTGAACTCAATCATATGCGCTACGCAAACTGGCATACACCCTTCGATTTAAAAAATTCCAAGCAAGCCGTTTTCGCATTCAAAGGTGATGTCTACATCGGTCTAGACGCAGAAAAATTCTCTACAGCAGATCTAAATTTCGCGCAGAATCATCTGCGCATTTTGTCTGGGCTATACGGCCTACTTCGACCACTGGATTTGATGCAGCCTTATAGGCTTGAAATGGGCTCCAAGTTCAAAAACAAAAAAGGCAAGAATCTCTACGAATTTTGGGATAGCCAGCTTACCGAAAACCTCAATAAATTATTCGAGCAAGACAAAAGGCCAATTCTGATTAATCTCGCTTCAAAAGAATATTTCAGCGCAATCAAACCACAATTTCTTAACGCTGAAATCATTTCGCCTGTGTTCAAAGATTTCTCTAACGGAAAATATAAAATCGTAAGCTTCTTTGCAAAGAAAGCTCGCGGGTACATGACCGCCTACATTATTCAGAACAGAATCAAGAGCCCCGAGAAGCTGAAGAACTTCGACGTAGAGGGCTACCGCTATAGCGAAATGGACTCAACCCCGATGCAACCAGTCTTTCTGCGCGACTCACAATAAATACTGTGCTGGAACTCCCCTTTAGCCAAGCCAGCGAAAATAATAAGCAAGTCATCTTAGAAATACTTAAACGGCACCTTAAAAAGGGCGACCAGGTACTTGAGCTAGCTGGAGGAACCGGTCAGCACGCCGTTCATTTCGCCGCGAATCTACCAAACCTTCATTGGCAGTCCTCTGACATTCCGAGCAACGTGAGTATTCTCAACCTACGCCTTGCTAGAGCGAAGCTGGCAAACCTGCCCGCGGCCTTAACCATCGATGTAAATAACTCTCCTTGGAGCAATCACAGGCCTACTGCAATTTTCAGTGCTAACAGCTTGCACATTATGTCTGCCGATTCAGTTGAGAATTTCTTCACGGGAATAGGTGAAGTGCTGCAGGCCAATGGAACACTGCTCGTGTACGGCCCTTTTAAATATGTAGGTGAGTTTACTACGGCAAGTAATGCAGATTTCGATCGCTGGCTGAAAGACAAGGATCCTCTAAGTGGTGTTCGGGATTTCGAATGGATAAGTGACTTGGCGGCCAAAGCCAACTTAACCTTCATCGAAGACAATCCTATGCCAGCCAACAATCAGCTTCTAGTCTGGAAGAAGGCGAGGTAAGTTTGGGACTAGCTTGTTTAGCTAAAACCTCGCATTTTTTGATTTGATTCTAGTATGCCCCGGTAAAAGTACCTGTTTATGCGTATTTTCCCGCAAATTCCATTATCATGGGGTCACACAGATGAATTCGAACGCCGCCAGTCGAATTGGCAGACAAATTGGGAGAACAACAATGTCGAAATTTACGGAACTTGTACTCAGCACAGTAGTTGTGGGCATTTCCATGTCCTTGCTCACACCCCTAAGCATGGCTCAGGAGCAAGAGATACCGCAACTGGGCGGTGTTTGGACCAACGCCTCTAGAACCAGCCTCACGCGTCCGCGCGGGCTTGAAACGCTTGTCGTGCCAGGCGAAGAAGCTGAACAAATTGTTGCGAAAATGAGCATCGCTGGAATCTCCGCTGAAAATGTTGAAGCTGGGCCAGCCATCGATCCGGAAACCGGTGCGCCGCCCGTTGGCGGTCAAGATTTCGGATTGCGTGGTTACAACCTTTTTTGGACCGACCCGGGCTCCACTCTAGCCTTGGTAAAGGGCGAATTTAGAACCTCTCTAATTGTAAATCCAGAGAACGGCCAAATCCCTCGACTAGAAAATCCAACGTATGATTTGAACCGCACGAATTTCGGCGCACGCTATCTCACAGGGGTAGGTGATACATCCGGGCCTGAGGCGATACCTATTGCCGAACGCTGCCTGATCGGATTTGGAAACACTGCAGGTCCCGGCATGATGGGCACTTTATACAACAGTACTTATCAATTCGTACAGACCGATGACTACCTGATGATTAGCGTTGAAATGGCACACGATGCTCGTATCATACCGCTATTCGATTCTGCCGAAGAGGCTAGGGCAAACACACGCCCTGAAGTGCACTCTCCTTGGTTTGGTGATGCTCGCGGCTGGTACGAAGGCGACACCCTAATCGTGGAAACCATCAACATCAACCCGCTACAGATGTCACAAAGCTCTATTCCAATTTCGCCGGAAGGGAAAATTATAGAACGGTTTAGTCGTTATTCGGATACCGAAATTGTTTATCAATTTACCGTAGACGACTCCAATCTTTACAGCCAGCCATGGACTGCAGAGATGAGCTATCACGAAACAGAAGGGCCTCTTTATGAGTATGCTTGTCATGAGGGCAACTATGCGATGCCGGGTATCTTAGCCGGTGCTCGTCGTCAGGAAGCGGAAGAAGCAGCGCGGCAGCAGTAAGTTCGCAGCAGCTCAAAAATAAAAAGGCTTCTCAGCCCAACTGGTTGAGAAGCCTTTTTATTGCCTTAATAGTAGTAACCCCTAAACTTTTCGGATTTCGTAAATAATATGTGGATAGTTGATTCCGTCTAAAACCCTGCCTTTCATCTCGCCGCGCGTCACACCGCCAATCTTTTCCATCGCCCGTCGTGAAACAATATTCGTATCACCCACCCAAAACACTACGGTGTCTACGAACTTGAAAGCATGATCCAACATGAGCTTCTTAATCTCGGCATTATAGCTACCACCCCAGAAATCATAATCTAGAAACGTCCAGCCTATTTCAATTTCACCTAACGCTTCATCAAGACCGTTAAAACGGCTAGAGCCAATTATTCTGCCGGTCTTGCCATCAACGAACGTGAACGCGCTACCGCTGGCGATCGCGCCATCAAAAAAAGAGCGAAATACGGGTTCTTTATAGCGGTCCGCCACAGGATGAAGTTCCCAAACTTTTGGGTTTGCTGCCGCCGCAAACATACCCTCCCAATCATCTTCTTGAATGGGGCGCACAATTACACGGGGGCCTTCTAAGACAGGTTTAAAATCAAATGTATTAATCATTCTGGGTTGCACCTCTCTTTGTTCTTAGAAAACTAGCTGCTTTTTTTGCGCCTATACTCGGTTTACTTGAACTTCCGTTGAATTAAGCAAGCCTACTTTATGCAAGTGACTCTTTACATAAAGTGAGTAAGTCCTATACCTTCGTACAATATTAACTCGATGGTCCCGCCTTCTTAAATGGAAGCAAAGACGATGCTTCTGCCTGGTATCGTTCAATATGTGGCCGCTCTTCATCTAGAAAATTATTTATCGCTTGGGCAAAGCTCTCATTGGCAATCCAATGATTTGAGTAGGTAATTATCGGCTCGAAACCTCTTTGTATTTTATGCTCACCCTGCGCGCCAGAATCAAAGCTCTTCAGCTTTTGCTGGATACAGTATTCCTGGCCTTGGTAGTAGCAGGTTTCAAAATGCAGGAATTGATAGTCTTGTGAACTGCCCCAGTACCTGCCAAACAGCTTCTCGCTATTTCTGAAGAAGAGAGCTGCAGCGATTATCGATTCGCCCTCCAGTGCAACTATCATGAACAACTGTTCCGGCATTTGCTGTCCAAGCTCGACAAAGAAATCCTGACTGAGATAGCCTTGCATGCCACGCATCATGTAGGTGCTTTGATAGAACTGGTAAAAGGTATTCCAATGCTCCGCCGTTATGCTGGCACCGGCAATGGTTTCGAAGCGTGTACCGCGCGCCGCTATCTTTTGCCGTTCTTTTCTGATGTTTTTCCGTTTTCGTGAATTGAGCGTGTCTAGAAAATCATCGAAGCTCGTATAGCCTCTATTGAACCAATGAAATTGACAGGCAGTTCTCGCTGGAATGCCAATTCTCTCGAACAGCTTGTTTTCTTCCTCTGTTGGAAAAAGAATATGCCATGAAGACGCTTCTATAGATTCCGACTTACTCTTCAGCTTATCGAAAATCAGTTTGGCAATGTCATCTTTACTGACTGAATTAGCTGCAAATAGTCGTGTACCATGACTGGGCGTGAACGGCACTGTACTGACAAACTTTGGGTAGTAGTTAAGGCCATAGTTCTGATACGCGCTCGCCCAAGACCAGTCGAAAACGTATTCCCCGTAGGAGTTTGTTTTTTGATAAAGGGGCATAATAGCGACTAGTTGACTAGGTTCGTCATCCTCAGCACCACTGTAGACTGCCGCGTGATGTGGCGTCCAGCCGGTCCCGCCAGTGACGCAGCCCGTCGTCTCTAAAGCCCATAGAAACTCATAGCGCGTAAACGGATTCTCTATACCAGCGAGCCTATTCCAATCCTCTGCGCCAATGGTGGCGATGGAATCTATAAATTTCAGATCAAGCACTTTCATGTGCTACATGTTACCTCGAAAAGTCGTAGTAGGGAGAGTTGAGAGTGTCTTTGCTTTTTTTGAGAATGGGTTTCGCGATACAAACAGATGCCATAGTTTGGTAAATTGAGTAGCATGGAAAGTCTATTTCAAGACTGACGGTTACCGTTAGAAAATTAGGCGGACAGCAAGTGGAATCACCCAACCTTATACGGCGTATAGCCGACAGTGGCTCTGCAATGCGCAAGTCAGAGGCTAAAGTGGCCAGCTACGTGCTGCAACACGCCAATGACGTTATCAAGATGCGCATTGTCGACCTCGCGGCCAATTCAGATGTCAGCGAGCCCACCGTGATCCGCTTCTGTCGGGCCATTGGTTTCGATGGCTTTCTCTCCTTCAAATTGCAGCTCGCTCAACAGCTAGGTCTGGGCGGCGTCTACACGCAGTTCGCGGTGGATGATAAGGATACGGTTGAGGACCTACGCAATAAGGTATTCGATACTACCGTCGGTTCCCTGTTGACGGTTAGGGATCAGTTGGATCCTGAGGTGTTGGAAACGGCAATCAATACCATTAACAACGCCAACCGCGTTGAGTTCTATGGCTTTGGCGCTTCAGGCTCTGTCGCCGCTGACGCGCAGCACAAGTTCTTCCGCCTGCAGCTATCGTCGGCAGCCTACACAGACCCACACATTCAGCATATGTCGGCGATATCGCTAGGTGCAGACGATGTTGTCATTGCCATATCGCAATCAGGACAGACCCGCGCTCTGTTGCAGAGCGTGAACCTAGCCCGAGAAGCAGGCGCGACGGTTATAGGTGTCGCGCCAGAGAATACTCCCCTGAGTGAACAATGCAGCCTGCCTATCTATGTGAATATGAAGCAGGAACACCAGGCCTTTGCACCAGTGTCTTCACGCATCGCCCACCTGGTTGTTATTGATGTGTTAGCTACGGGTGTTGCTCGGCATCGCAAACCCTTGTTAAAAGATCACCTGAAAAAATTACAGAAGAGCCAGCGAGCTCTTCGTGATATTGATTCGGTTTAGAATTACTCTTCTTGATAGTCCAGCTCGAAACCGCTTTGCTGTTTTAGCGCTCTAAGTAGTCTCTACGCTCTACTCAACAGTGGTTGGCTGGGGCGAACAGGGGGAAGGTTCCTAGTATTTGAGTTTGAGGTGGCCTCAAATCAACTTTGTTAGTTTTTTATTCACTGTTTTGTATTACTCCACCGTGACTGACTTCGCTAAATTCCGAGGATGATCTACATCCGTACCCTTCGTGATTGCGACATGATATGCCAACAACTGCAGAGGAATCGTGAATACAATAGGCGCGAGAATGTCTGGGCAGCTGGGTACGTGAATCACCTTACAGCTCTTTTCACTCTTGTAGCCGATGCCCTCATCAGCAAAAACGTAGAGCTTACCGCCACGCGCACTGACGGTGGACAAATTTGCCTGTAGTTTCCCCAGAAGATCGTTGTTAGGTGCAACGGCAACGACGGGCATCTGATCATCAACCAATGCAAGCGGCCCATGCTTCAGTTCACCTGCGGGGTAAGCTTCGGCATGAATATAGGAAATCTCTTTTAGCTTAAGCGCCCCTTCCTTCGCGATGGGGTATTGGATGCCCCGCCCCAAAAATAGGCTATGGTGCTTGTTTGCAAACTGTTTAGAAACTTTCTTTATTTCTTTGCTTAGTAGCAATGTTTTTTCAATCAGGCTCGGCAACCTTGCTATGTCTTTAACAAGTTTAGTTTCCTGTGTTGAGCTCAAGCCAGTTCTTCGGCCTAGCACGATAGACAGGATTAGTAATACCGCTAGCTGTGTCGTGAAGGCCTTTGTTGAGGCGACTCCAATTTCTTGACCCGCCATGGTCAATAGACAAAGGTCAGATTCGCGCACCAGCGAGCTTGTCGCGACATTACATATTGCCAAACTGGCAATATAAGACTTTGTCTTCGCAAATCGCAGCGCGGCTAAGGTGTCCGCCGTCTCACCTGACTGCGATAGTGTAATGAACAGCGTGTCTGGCTGATCAATGATATTTCTGTAGCGGTAATCGCTGGCGATATCAACCTGACACGGTAATTTGGCCACCGTTTCCAGCCAGTACTTCGCTGCCTGACCGGCATGAAAGCTTGTACCGCAGGCGACTATCTGTACGTTCTTTACCTTGTCGAAAACTACTTTCGCATTTAGCCCGAATGCTTCTTCGAGTACTTTCCCTTTGCTGATTCTGCCATCGAGAGTGTCTTGTAAAACCTTGGGTTGCTCGTATATTTCCTTGAGCATGAAATGCGCGTACTCGCCTTTCTCTGCATTTGCGTCCTTGCTTTGTATGGTTGTTACCTTACGGGTTACCTTCTTATCCCCATGCCAGATTTCATAAGACTCTCGGCCCACTTCGGCGATGTCGCCCTCTTCCAGATACACGAACCTGTCGGTAACCTGGCCCAGTGCGAGCGGATCAGATGCGATGAAGTTCTCGCCAATACCAACTCCTATTACCAAGGGGCTTCCAGACCTGGCTGCTACAATTTTGTCAGGAAAATTTTGGTCGATGACGCAGAGACCGTAAGCACCCTGTAATTTCTTAATCGTCTTCTTTACTGCATCAAGAAGACTTGTCTTACCCGTATTTCGAGCGTTGTGAATCAGATGCGCTATTGTTTCCGTGTCTGTCTCTGACTTGAATACATACCCTGCTTTGAGGAGCTTAGCGCGCAGTGGTTCGTGGTTCTCGATGATGCCATTATGAACGATGGCAATAGTATTGCCGGATGTTTGAGGGTGTGCATTGGCGGCTGTAGGCTTACCATGGGTCGCCCAACGCGTGTGTGCAATACCTAAGTGCCCCTTGATCTTGGTCTTGCCTGCGGCTGCTACAAGTTTGTTAACCTTACCAACTGCCTTGAGGTTGGTGATTTTGTTGGTTGGTCCGCCGCTGATGGCCAGGCCCGCAGAATCGTAACCGCGATACTCTAATCGCTTAAGCCCTTCAAGCAATATGCCCAATACATTCCTTTGTGCTACTGCTCCGACGATTCCACACATGGTTAAAACTCTCTTATCTGTTCTTGTGAAGTACTAGATTAATTCTATTTCTTAGTTGGCCGCTTCCAACCTGAAATGTTTCTTTGTTTCGCTCTTGCAACCGCCAAGCTATCGGCTGGCACATCACTGTTTATCGAAGAGCCCGCCGCGACAAATGTATTATCGGCAAGAGTGACTGGCGCCACCAATACGCTATTCGACCCCACGAAGACATTATCACCAATTATTGTCTTGTGCTTATTAACGCCGTCATAATTACAAAAGATCGTGCCCGCGCCAATATTTACGTTCTCACCAAGCTCAGCATCGCCAATATAAGCAAGGTGGCTAGCCTTTGACCCTTTACCAATAATTGCATTCTTTGTTTCAACAAAATTGCCAATCTTCGTATTCTCTTTCAAAATAGTTCCAGGTCTAATTCTAGCGTAGGGACCAACACTAGCGCCCTCTCCAATTTCAGCGCCGTCAATAGTCGAGCCGTGAAGTATGTTGACGTTGGCGGCTATCTTACTGTCTTTTATTACAACGTTGGCACCAATCTTAACGCCATTGCCTAGGCTCACTCTGCCCTGGAATAGGGCATTAATATCTATCTCCACATCACTACCCGTTTCGATTTCGCCGCGAATATCGATGCGCGATGGATCACGTAATAGAACCCCTGCTTTAAGAAGTTGCTCCGCTTTATTCATTTGAAATTGTCTCTCTAGACCGGCTAATTGTGCCTTATCGTTTACGCCTTGTACTTCGTTCTCATCGTCAATAACCATTGCAGAAATGGTGCAGTAATCATCAGCAGCAGCCATCGCAACGACATCGGTCAAATAGTATTCACCTTGGGCATTATTGTTTCCCAAACAGTTTAGCCACGTATTCAACTTCTTCGCCGGAATAACCATGATGCCAGTATTGATCTCCTTTATCTGCTTTTGTGCTTCGCTGGCATCTTTTTCTTCGACGATTGCCGTTATTTCACCTGCGTTATTACGGACGATTCGGCCAAGACCCGTTGGGTTTTCAGTGACAAGGGTAAGTAGGCAAAGCGTGCTTGCGCTCGCTTGTTGCACCAGCTTACTTAATGTAGAAAATTTGGTAAGTGGTACATCGCCATACAGCACAAGCACACGCTTTTCTGGCTTTGTGATGTCGATACTTGACATTGCCTGCATCACAGCATGACCGGTGCCTAGTTGTTGCTCCTGAAGAGCCCACCGCAGTTCATTTTGCGAGCTAAATTCAGATTTGATCTGCTCCGCCCCATACCCCACAACAATATGAATCTGTTCGGACTCTAACGCACTCGCCGTGCCGATCACGTGGCCAAGCAGGGAGTCGCCACCGATCTGATGTAATACTTTGGGAATGTTTGAATTCATTCTTGTACCACGGCCAGCTGCAAGAATGACGATATCTAAATTCATTTTAATCCGCTTATAAAAATCACATTGAGTGAAAAAGAGTTTGGATAAGTGTCTTTTCGATAGAGACAACGAGTTCAGGAAAAGAATAGCAAAAAAAAAGGCAGCTCTCGCTACCTTTTTAATTTCTTATTCGCGGCATAACTAAACGATCAGCAGCTATTTCCTGATCTTTCGCAGAGCCCGTAACTGGGCCGCCGCCTCGGCTAGTTGGGCAGCAGCAATCGAGTAATCGAATTCCGAACCCTGATTCGCTATGGCCTTCTCAGCATCTTCCATTGCTTGCTTCGCCGCCGCCTCATCTAAATCGTCGGCTCTAAGTGCCGTATCGCTCAAAAGAGTAACCACACCACGCTGCACCTCCAGGAATCCTCCAGACACGTAGAAGATTTCTTCTTCGCCGCCCTGAAGCACTAACTTAACCGGTCCCGGAATTAATGCAGTCAACAAGGGCGCGTGCCCGGGAGCAATACCAAGATCTCCAAGAGATCCTGCAGCAACAACCATCTCAACGAGGCCAGAGAAGATACTCTTCTCAGCGCTTACGATGTCACAGTGCATTGTCATAGCCATATCTATTTACTCGTTCTTGTCTCTAGGGACAAAAGGGACAACTACTTCAGCGTTTCCGCTTTAGCAATGGCTTCTTCGATAGAACCTACCATGCTAAATGCCTGCTCTGGAAGGTGGTCGTACTCACCCGCTAAGATTCCTTTAAAGCCAGAAATCGTGTCTTTAAGAGAAACGTACTTGCCTGGAGCGTTAGTAAAAACTTCCGCTACAGTAAATGGTTGAGATAGGAACTGCGAAATACGTCTTGCTCGCCCAACTGTCTGCTTATCTTCGTCGGACAATTCGTCCATACCCAAGATCGCAATAATGTCTTTCAATTCTTTATAGCGCTGCAGTACCGTTTGCACGCCATTCGCCGTGTCGTAATGCTCGTTACCAATTACCAGCGGATCTAACTGACGCGAGGTAGAATCCAATGGATCCACAGCCGGATAAATACCCAGTGAAGCGATGTCTCGGGACAGTACAACTTTCGCATCCAAGTGAGCAAAGGTTGTTGCTGGTGACGGGTCAGTCAAGTCATCCGCCGGTACGTATACCGCTTGGATCGATGTGATCGAGCCATCTTTCGTTGATGTAATTCTTTCTTGTAGGGCGCCCATTTCCTCAGCAAGTGTAGGCTGATAACCCACCGCTGATGGCATACGACCAAGTAGTGCTGATACTTCCGTACCCGCAAGTGTGTAACGGTAGATGTTGTCGATAAACAACAGTACGTCACGGCCTTCGTCGCGGAAATCTTCCGCCATGGTGAGTCCACTCAGGGCAACACGCAATCTGTTTCCAGGAGGCTCGTTCATCTGGCCGTAAACCATCGCTACTTTGGATTCGCCTTCTAGATCGATTACGTTTGATTCCTGCATCTCGTGGTAGAAATCGTTTCCTTCACGAGTGCGCTCACCAACACCTGCGAACACTGACAAACCACTGTGCTCAGTCGCGATGTTGTTAATAAGTTCAAGCATGTTTACTGTCTTGCCAACACCGGCACCGCCGAATAGTCCAACCTTCGAACCCTTCGCGAAAGGACAGATTAAGTCGATTACCTTGATGCCTGTTTCTAGCAATTCGTTAGAGCTTGCAAGCTCTTCATAGGTAGGCGCCTTGCGGTGAATCGGCATACGCTTCTTCTCACCGATCGGACCACGCTCGTCGATTGGCCGGCCCAGAACGTTCATGATGCGGCCAAGGGTTTCAACACCGACAGGTACAGAAACAGGCGCACCCGTGTCTGAAACTTCCAGTCCACGACTTAGACCCTCTGTACTACCAAGCGCAATAGTTCTTACTACGCCATCACCTAATTGCTGCTGCACTTCTAGCACGATGTCTGTGTTGCTGACTTCTAGTGCGTCATACACAGAAGGTACTCCATCGCGTCCAAACTCTACGTCGATTACAGCGCCAATGATTTGTACGATTCGACCGCTACTCATGTCCGGTTCCTCAATCTCTTAATTTTTTATCTAAACTTCTTGTTAATGACGCTAGCTGAATATGAAAGACCAACGCCGCTAATTGCTGTTAACTATACTGCTGCAGCTCCGCCAGCTATCTCAGATAGCTCTTGGGTAATTGCCGCCTGTCGAGCCTTGTTATAAACCAACTCTAAGTCATCAATAATATCGCCTGCGTTATCGGTTGCGCTCTTCATTGCAACCATTCTCGCGGCTTGTTCACAGGCGTTGTTTTCAACCACCGCCTGAAAAACCTGTGATTCGATATATCTCAATAGCAAACCATCAAGCAATTCTTTCGCATCGGGTTCATACATATAATCCCAATGGTGTTGTAAATCTTCTTCTTCTGAAGGAAGTAATGGCAGAAGTTGCTCGATTGTCGGCTGCTGCGTCATGGTGTTAACAAACGTGTTACTAACAACCATTAGCTGGTCGATTTCGCCATTGTCGAATTTCTCCAACATGACTCGAACAGAACCAATTACATCAGCAACTTCCGGAGCATCGCCTATGCTATCAACCGCAGCAACTACATTACCGCCGAAGTTGTTGAAGAAGCGCGCGGCCTTCTTACCAATTACGCAAAAGTCTATCTCGACGTTGGCATCCTTAAACTCTTTCATGGATGATACGGCCGCCTTAAATACATTGATGTTCAAGCCGCCGCACAAACCGCGGTCAGATGAAACCATTATGTAACCAACGCGCCTTACGTCTCGCGTGTCGAAATAGGCGTGTCTGTATTCTGGTGTTGCGTTGGCAATGTGACCAATCACCGAACGGATCCGATGAGCATAGGGCTTACCAAGTGTCATGCGCTCTTGAGCTTTACGCATTTTACTTGCCGCTACCATTTCCATCGCGCCTGTCAGACTCTGAGTACTCTTAATACTCGAAATCTTGGTGCGTATCTCTTTTCCGCCAGCCATTGCTTACAGCCTCACTATTATTAGTCTGACTACCAAGTCTGTGTTGACTTGAACTTGTCGATTGCCACTTTAAACTGCGCGCCAATGTCGTCGTTGTAGTCGCCGGTATCGTTAATCTGTTTGATCAGATCAGCATGCTCGCTATTCATGTAAGACAGCATTGCGGCTTCGAAGTCCAAAATTTTATTCAACTCGATGTCTACCAGATAGCCTTCGTTCGCCGCGTAAATGGAGATGCCCATTTCCGCGATCGACATTGGCGTGTACTGCTTCTGCTTCATCAATTCTGTAACTCGCTGACCGTGCTCTAGCTGTGCTCGAGTCGCATCATCAAGGTCGGACGCGAATGCCGCAAAAGCCGCCAGTTCACGATACTGGGCCAAGGCGATACGTACACCACCACCTAGTTTCTTAATGATCTTAGTCTGCGCAGCACCACCCACACGAGACACCGAGACACCCGGGTTCATCGCTGGACGAATACCGGAGTTAAATAAGTCTGTTTCCAGGAAGATCTGGCCATCTGTAATCGAAATTACGTTGGTCGGTACGAACGCCGAAACGTCACCAGCCTGAGTCTCGATTATTGGCAATGCCGTCAAAGAACCTGTCTTACCTTTCACTTCGCCGTTGGTGAACTTCTCAACGTAGTTAACGTTCACTCTCGATGAACGCTCCAATAGACGGGAGTGTAAGTAGAATACATCACCAGGATAGGCTTCACGGCCTGGTGGTCTTCTCAATAGTAGAGAGATCTGTCTATAGGCCCAGGCCTGCTTGGTCAGGTCATCATAGACGATCAATGCATCTTGGCCACGGTCACGGTAGTACTCACCCATTGTGCAGCCTGAGTAAGGAGCAATAAATTGCATAGAGGCTGGATCAGATGCCGTCGCCGCTACGACGATGGTGTATTCCATGGCGCCGTGCTCTTCCAAGCGATTTACCACGTTCGCTACAGATGAGGCCTTCTGGCCTATCGCTACGTAGACACACTTAACGCCTTTACCTTTCTGGTTGATGATCGCGTCGATCGCTACCGCTGTCTTTCCTACTTCACGGTCACCAATAATAAGTTCGCGCTGGCCCCTTCCGATTGGGACCATGGAATCGATTGATTTCAATCCTGTCTGAACAGGCTGGTCAACTGACTGTCTTTCGATTACGCCCGGCGCTATCTTTTCAACAGCGTCGGTCATAGTTGTTTCAACTGGACCCTTACCGTCGATAGGCTTACCTAGTGCGTCAACAACACGGCCTTCCAATTCAGGACCAACCGGGACTTCCAAAATTCGCTTCGTACAACGACAAGTTTGACCTTCGCGCAGCGAGAGATAGTCGCCTAAAACAATGGCGCCCACAGAGTCGCGCTCGAGGTTAAGCGCCATTCCGTATATGCCGCCTTCAAACTCAATCATTTCGCCGTACATCACATCGGCTAGGCCGTGGATGCGAATAATACCGTCAGATACGCTAACGATGGTGCCTTCATTTTTTGACTCAACAGACACTTCGAGCTTGTCGATGCGCTGCTTAATAATGTCACTGATTTCGGATGGATTCAGTTGTTGCATGCTTATTTCCTTGTTCCTGACCTGCTCAGGAATTCATTGATTCAGCTAATTTAGATAACTTTCCGCGTACCGAGCTGTCGATGACATTGTCACCCGCTCTAATTACCGCGCCGCCGATCAAGCTTTGATCGACATTGGTAGTCAATAATATTTCTCGCTTAAGGCGATCTTTGAGAGCCTGCGCTAGCTTGTTTGAAACATCTGAACTAATTTCAAAAGCTGTCGTGATCTCAACATCGACTGACATTTCCTGATTCGCTTTCAAGGTTTCAAACAGTGAAGAAATTTCTGGCAACAAAACCAGGCGCTTGTTCTCGGCGAGTAGGCTTACAAAGTTTTTGCCCTTCTCATCAAGATCGTCTCCACATACACCGATGAAGGCGTCAGCAATTTGGCTTGATGACAAAGAGGGAGAGTTCAATACGCTACTCACTCCAGGCTCACCGGCCACTGCCGCAGACAGCCCAATCATGCCGGACCATTTGTCCAGCGTGCTGTCTTGCAAGGCGAGCTCGAAGGCCGCTTTGGCATAGGGTCTTGCTAATGTGATTAATTCTGCCACTGTTTAGTTTCTCAAAGCTCGGAAGCTAATTTGTTCAACATATCTTCGTTGGCAGCTTGATCGATCGAGCTTTCCAGGATCTTTTCAGCACCGGCAATCGCAATCGCAGATACCTGAGCGCGTAGAGCTTCTTTCGCTCTATTTACTTCCTGTTCGATGTCAGCCTGGGCACCCGCAATAATACGGCTGGCCTCTTCTTTGGCTTTATCTTTCGCTTCGTCAACAATCTGTGAGCCGCGCTTGTTCGCTAGGTCGATAATGCCAGCTGCCTCAACCTTCGCTACCTTAAGCTGATCAGTGGACTTAGCTTGCGCTAGCTCCAGGTCTTTCTCAGCTCGTGCAGCTGCTTCCAAACCGTCTGCGATTTTCTGCCGACGCTCTTCCATGACATCCATGAATAGAGGCCAGACATATTTCGCGCAGAACCACCAGAAGACGAAGAACGCTACCGATTGCCCGATAATAGTTAATGTAATATCCACCGCGATCTCCCGCTATTAGGTGTCTTGCTTAGCCTGCCAATTGACCCAGGTAAGGGTTAGCAAAGGTAAACCACATGCCGATACCGATACCAATCATAGTTACCGCATCGATAAGGCCGGCTACCAAGAACATGCTAGCCTGCAATTTAGGAGCTAGTTCAGGCTGACGAGCAGAACCTTCTAGGAATTTGCCTCCAAGAATACCGAAACCAATCGCGGTGCCGAGTGCGCCCATTCCCAGTACAAGCAGTACGCCTAGTACCGTATTCGCCAATATCATTTCCATCTTTTTCTCCAGGTTTTCTTTAGTTCAGATCAATCTTAATAAAATGTAATGTAGTTTAGTGGTCGTCGTGTGCCGGCTCATGGGCCGCATTCAGATACACAATTACTAGCATCATGAAAACGAACGCCTGTAGAGGTACAACCAACAGGTGAAACACTGCCCAGACAAAGTGCGCTGGCAATTGATAAACACCCAATAGCCCAGAGATCAGCAAGAACAATAATTCTCCTGCATACAGATTTCCGAACAAACGAAGCCCTAATGAAACCGGCTTAGCAAATAGGGTGGGTATTTCAATAATGAGGTTAAACGGCAGCATCCATTTACCGAACGGGTGGAAGGCGAGCTCGCTTAGGAAACCGCCGATGCCCTTATTTTTGATGCTGTAGTAAAGAATAAGAAAGAAGACGCTGATCGACATGCCCATGGTGATGTTCGGGTCTGTTGTTGGCACGACCTTGAAGGACATATGCTCCAAACCCCATAGGCCACCCACCATCATCGCGATCTCTGGTATCCAATCAACCGGCACCAGGTCCATCATGTTCATTAAAATAATCCAGACGAAGACCGTCAAACACAGCGGTCCCACATAAGGGTTCTTGTAGTTAAAACCCGAGGTAACCTGGGCGTCTACGAATTCGAAGATGCTCTCGACAAAGTTTTGGATGCCGCTTGGCACGTCGGACGTTGCGCGCAAACCGATGTAGCGGAAGAATAATAAGAAGGCAGCACCGATGAACAAAGACCAGCCCATAGTATCGACGTGTATAGACATGAAGCCCATTGAAACCGCTTCTTCAGGCGTGTGAGCGAGGCCCCAATGACCGTCAGGAAATTTACCGTAGGTCAAATAGGATAAATGGTGGGTAATGTATTCCTGAACAGTCTGGCTTTCTGCGCCATGTTCAGCGGCTGCGTGTGCCGCGTCTGCTAACTCTGCCATTTATCTTCTCTAAGCTTACGTTTTGTTATGTGTGGGGCGATAATTAATGAAGCCCGACATTACCACGCCTACAAAATGGATCAGTGTGAACCCAAGTATTAAGGCTAATTCGTTTAAGCTGGTAATCAGTGTGAAGCTAAGCGCAAACAACACCACTGTCATGATGATTTTACCGAGCTCCCCGCGAATAAAGCCCTTCACAACGTTCTGTGCATTTCTCGCCCCCTGATAGCGGTAGGCATGAAACGCAAAATAACTGTTTGGCACAGCACTTATCAAGCCACCCAATAGTAGCGAGTAGGCCAAAATACTGCCTGAAATCAACAGAGAAATTACTGCTATAAAGATAGTCACTGCCAGTTGCGCAATGGTTACTTTATATACCGGCGGGGTCTTTAAATTAGACATTTTGGCTTAGCTTTTCAGCTTCGCACTCCATCGGCACCTGTCACAAACACCTAAAAAACCACAGCGGTGATCACCAAAGCACGCGCATTATAGGGACTTTATAGTGCCTAATCAACCATGCAAGGTTCTCAATTGATGTGAGAGAGAATGCCTTCTAATTCATCTAATGAATTATATTTCAATACGAGTTGGCCCTTACCTTTGACAGTGTGCTGAATCATGACCTTCGCGCCCAGTTTATCGGCTAGGTTCTCTTCGAGATTTTTAATATCTGAATCCACCATCTTAGGGCCCGCGCGATTGTTCGATCCACCCTGTGCAATAAACCTTCGGACCAAGGACTCTGTCTGACGCACCGAGAGCCCTTTGCCAACAACCGATCTTGCGGCCTCGGATTGCTGAATATCTGGCAGTGACAACAAGGCCCTAGCATGGCCCATTTCCAGGTCGCCATGCTCTAACATTCGCCGAACATCGATGCTCAAGCCAATTAGACGCATAAGGTTGGTCACGGTTGCTCTGGATTTGCCTACTGCATCAGCAACCTCTTGTTGGGTCAGCTCAAACTCGTCCTGCAGGCGCTTAAGCGCCATCGCCTCTTCGATAGGATTCAGGTTTTCACGCTGAATATTCTCGATCAATGACATCGCGATCGTGGCCTCATCACCGACTAGCTTAATAATTGCCGGTATAGAGTCCAGGCCCGCTATTTGTGAGGCCCTCCAGCGTCGCTCGCCAGCTATAATCTCGTATTTATCTGATGATATGGGGCGCACAACAATTGGCTGCATCACGCCCTGAGCACGAATGGAGGCGGCTAGCTCTTCTAGCGCCTCTTCGTGCATGTCCGTTCGCGGCTGGTATTTGCCACGCTGAATTAAATCGATAGGAATATTTTTAAGGTCGCCATCTTTTTCAGCGGCTTGTGGGGGTGTGGGTTTGCCGAGCAGGCTTGCCATGGTTTCTGTACTGCCTCTGGAGAGCAGCACATCTAAGCCTTTGCCGAGTTTTCTCTTATTGGTCATCTTACATTCGGGCTCAGGTAAACGGGTTTTTGTTCCCTAGTTTCAAAAAGGTTTGAACAAAAGTGTAATTACAAGCTAAACAGCGGCTCTTGCGATTGCTTCATCGTTGCGTCTCAGTACTTCGCCAGCCAGCGCAAGATAGGCTATTGCTCCTCGAGACTGCTTGTCGTAATTCAAAACTGGCTTGCCGTAGCTAGGGGCCTCGGCTAGACGAATATTTCTCGGCACGACTGTTCGATAGACAGCGTCCCCAAAAAAGCTAATTAGCTGCCCATTAACCTCTGTGGTCAGTTTGTTTCGCGGATCATACATGGTTCGCACGATTCCTTCGATCTTAAGGTCCGGGTTCAGACTATCTCGTATCGCGTTAATCGTATCCATCAGGGCGGATAAGCCTTCAAGCGCATAATATTCACACTGCATCGGTATAACCACACCGTCAGCGGCTACCATCGCGTTAATAGTCAGCATATTTAATGAAGGAGGGCAGTCGATGACCACATAGTCATAGCGGTGACGAACTTGATCAATAATTTGGCGGAGTCGGCATTCACGGTTATCTTCGCTTATCAGCTCCACTTCGGCTGCGACCAAATCGCCATTTGCCGGCAGCAAATCGTATCCAGATGCTTCGGGTCGGTGGACGACCTCATCAAATCCCGCATGCTGCATTAGCACATCATAAATTGATGTTTCTAACGAGGACTTGTCGACCCCACTACCCATGGTGGCGTTGCCTTGTGGGTCTAGATCGATCAGTAGCACATCTTTTCGAGTAAATTTTAACGACGCGGCAAGATTTACAGAAGTCGTAGTCTTACCTACACCGCCTTTCTGATTTGCTATTGCGAGAACTTTAGCCACTGGTTTCTTCCTAACTTTTACTCTTAACTATTATCTTAAGCCATTGTGCTTAGCTGCTGCCTTCAAACATTATAGCAAAATTCTACTGTTTATTCGGCTAAGTATGCGGATGTATTGATACTGAGGCTTCACTATATTTTTCGCATTACCTCGATTAAATGGCGCTGTGATTCACTGCCAGGTACATTTAATTTAATACTTTTCGACAGCTCAAAACCATCGGGTAATCGCGCTATTTCATCCTCGGGATAATGCCCTTTCATCGCCAATAATTTGCACTCGTCGGAGAATATTGGCTGCAACATCGTCAAGGCATCCGCTAGGGTAGAGAACGCTCGACACATCACCATATCAATTTGCTGGATACTTTGATAGTGCTCTACACGACAATTTTCGATAGTGATATTGTTCAATCCTAACTGGGTTTTTGCTTGAAACATGAACCGGGTTTTCTTGCCATTGGAGTCAATCAAAACAAACTTTTTTTCGGGATTCAAGATCGCAAGAGGAATCCCTGGCAGTCCTGCACCGGCACCAATATCAGCTATTAGATTACCTTCCATGTAAGGGGCTACAGAGAGGCTATCGAGAATATGCCTAGAAACGAGTGAAGGCAGTTCATTACTCCCGAGAAGGTTATAGGCCGAATTCCATTTTTTGAGTAAATCGATATACCCCAGCAATGAAGAAAGCATTTCCTCAGTACAATGTAGCGACAGCGATGAAATCCCTCGCTGCAACTCTTCTCGAGTTGAATCTGTCATCCGTTATTCCCGTCAGCTAACCAGCCTTTCGATTTACCGCTCGGTGCTTCTTCAAATAAATTAGCAAGAGTGATATTGCAGCTGGAGTAATGCCTGGAATACGGGAGGCTCTACCAATATTTTCTGGTCTAACTTCGAGCAATTTCTGTTTCAATTCATTTGAAAGACCCTGCATCTGCTGATAGTTAAAATCAGCAGGCAGCTTTGTGTTCTCTTGCTTCTTTAGGCGCTCGATGTCTTCTTCTTGTCGATCTATATAGCCCTGATACTTGATCTGTATTTCTGCCTGCTGTGTTGACTGGGCGTCGATGGCTGTTTTAACTTTCTCTGACGCGTCGTTCGCAGATGCCATATTGCCGTTATACGCAGCTAACAAGGGACCGTGCTCAACTCTAGGCCTCGCCAGCAGATCGGCCAGGCTGTATTCGCGAGAGAGTGGCTTTTCTAATAACTCATTAATACGCTCCGCTCGATCGGTGTTGGGCTGTACCCAGGTGCTTCGCAAAAATTGCAACTCTTCTTCGATTCGAATTTTCTTCTCGCTGTAAAAGGCCCAGCGTTCATCATCAACCAGACCCATTTTTCTCCCCTGTTCCGTAAGGCGCAGATCCGCATTATCTTCTCGCAGGGTTAACCTGTATTCCGCTCTGCTGGTAAACATGCGATAGGGTTCGTTCGTACCGAGAGTAATTAGGTCATCGATTAACACACCGATGTAGGCCTCATCTCTTCGTGGACACCAAGGCTCAAGTCCTCGCGCATCTAGACCTGCATTCAACCCGGCCATCAGCCCTTGTGCGCCAGCCTCTTCGTAGCCAGTTGTGCCATTGATCTGGCCCGCGAAGTAGAGCCCTTTAACGAATTTTGTTTCTAGAGAGTAATGTAAATCTCTCGGATCGAAGAAGTCATATTCGATCGCGTAACCAGGGCGTGTTATATGCGCGTTCTCAAAGCCCTTAATTTCTCGAATCATTTCCAATTGCACATCAAACGGCAAGCTTGTTGAGATACCGTTTGGATAAAGCTCTTTTGTATTCAGGCCTTCCGGCTCGACAAAGATTTGATGAGACGATTTATCAGCAAAGCGCATCACCTTGTCTTCAATCGATGGACAGTAACGTGGCCCGGTTCCTTCGATAACTCCCGTGTACATAGGAGATCGATCCAGCCCACCACGGATTACTTCATGACATTTTTCATTAGTGCTGGTGATGTAACAGTTAATTTGTTCTGGGTGATCCGACACTTTTCCCAGATAAGACATTACCGGTAGAGGGGTGTCGCCTTCTTGAACTTGCATCACCGAAAAGTCGACAGAGTCAGCATCGATACGCGGCGGCGTTCCTGTCTTAAGGCGATTGACCCTAAACGGCAATCCACGCAATCGATTGGCGAGTGCTATTGCAGGAGGATCTCCAGCTCTACCGCCCGAACTATTTTCCAGACCAATGTGTATTTTCCCGCCCAAGAAAGTACCGGTAGTTAGCACAACACGTGGCGCTCTGATGAGCATTCCCATCTGAGTAATAACGCCTGCGATCGCCCCGTCTTCGATAAGAAGATCATCCACACCTTGCTGAAACAGGGAAAGGTTCTCCTGTTGTTCCAACATTTTGCGAATCGCCTCCCTATACAAAACTCGGTCAGCCTGTGCCCGCGTGGCTCTGACCGCAGGTCCTTTGCTCGCATTTAAGACACGAAATTGTATACCAGCTAAGTCCACGGCTTTCGCCATAGCCCCGCCAAGCGCGTCGATCTCTTTAACCAAGTGGCTCTTTCCAATTCCGCCAATCGCCGGGTTGCAAGACATTTGACCTAAGGTTTCGATGCTATGAGTAACCAGCAGTGTAGCAACTCCCTGACGCGCTGAAGCCAGAGCTGCCTCAGTACCGGCATGCCCTCCACCTACAATGATCACATCAAATGCTCTGCTGTATTCCACGATTTTTCAGGTCCTACCTAACTGGCTAATTTAAATGGCAGGCAAGTATAAAGCCTAATTCTTAAACTGATAGTTATAGTTTAAATTAAACAACTCATTATCTATGTATTTAGTGGTTATATAATTAGATAGAGTATTAATGTTAATGTTAATAGCTAAAGAGATCCCTGTTGATATCTAAACTAAACTTATTCTTTTCAAGAACTTAATGCAATGAGAACTTGGTAGACAAGCTCTGCATAAAGTAACAATAGCCTATTAACCTTTATGTATAGTTTGGGCTTCTTGGTAAACGGAAAGATTCAGTACAAAACAATTCATCTGTTATCCCGAAAATTTCTCTACTTATACACTCTTTTAAAAGGTCTTTTTTCAGCGCTTAATTGATTCACGAATCATTTACCAACACAAAAGTTAGAAAATATTTCTCCTAACAAATCATCGCTGGTGAATTCCCCCGTTATTGCCCCTAGCTGCACTTGAGCAAAGCGTAAGTCTTCAGCTATTAGCTCCAATGAAGACTGCGTTGCTAATAAAGCAAGTGCAGATTCCACGAGCTTTTTTGCATTGTTTAACGCGGTTAGGTGTCTCTCGCGGGCTATGAAAACCCCCTCCTCCGTCGCCTTAAAACCAATAGCCTCTTTGATGTAGCCTCTAAGCAAATCGATGCCGACACATTCTTTCGCAGAAAGACTTAGGGTCGGTATGGAATAATCTAGATAGTTGACTGTTGATAGACTTGGTACTTCACTGTTGAGTAGGTCAATCTTGTTATAGATAACCGTGGTGTTCTGCAGGTATTCTAATTCTTTAATAGACTTACCAGTTAATAATACAAGGGGTGCTAACAGCTTTTCCACATCTTGTTCGAGCTCTGACTTATCCACTATTAGTAGTAACTGATCTGCTTGTTCCATGGCTAGTTGAGCGCGCCTCAAGCCTTCTTGTTCGACAACATCGTCACTAATCCGTATGCCGGCAGTATCTATGATGTGTATTGGCAGACCGTCTATATTAATCTCTTCAGAGAGCAGGTCTCTCGTGGTTCCGGGGATATCGGTGACTATCGCACTATCCATGCCTGAGAGTGCGTTTAAAAGGCTAGACTTACCCGCGTTAGGCTTACCCGCGATAACGACATTAATCCCTTCTCTTAAAAGCGCGCCTTGCTTTGCCTGGGTTAGGGTTGCTGTTATCGACTCGAGAATAGCACTTAGCGAATCGCCAACTTTATTGTCGCTGACGAAATCGATGTCTTCGTCTGAGAAATCAATCGTGGCCTCGATGTGTACTCTTGCGTCTATTAATAGTCGCACCAGGTTTAGTATCTTGTTGGAAAACTCACCCTGCAGAGTTCGAAGCGCGGACTTTGCGGCTTGTTTTGAAGTGGATTCAATTAAGTCGGCAATAGCCTCAGCCTGGAGTAAGTCTATTTTATTGTTTAGAAAAGCGCGTTCCGAGAACTCACCGGGATTGGCGAGTCGTGCACCCCGTTGCAAGGCGCAATCGAGTAGCTCTCTTAGTACGTAGGTGCCTCCATGGCCTTGTAGCTCCAATACATCTTCTCCAGTAAAAGAATTTGGAGCGCTGAAGAAAAGGGCAATACCCTGATCAATATTCATCTCGGTAGCATCGAGGAAGTTACAAAAATGGGCGTGTCTTGGAGTAGGGGAAAAACCGAGGATTTTTTTACTTATGGAAAGAGAAAGGGGGCCAGATATTCTGACGATGCCGACGCCAGACCGCCCGGGGGCAGTCGCGATAGCGCAGATAGTATCAGTTTCTACTTGAGATGTTTCTACAAGAGGCATGGGTATCGGCATACTTTTTCATAGCAGCGTTTCTACAAATTAGGAGGACCTGCCATCGGTTGCTTCAACCTTTGAAGCAACCGGTGTAGACGAGTTAGGCTTTTTTCGCCGCGTAAGCCGCGTCGATCTTTCTTGTTATGTACCACTGCTGCAGTATGCCTAATCCACCGTTTGTTAACCAATATAGCACCAACCCAGCCGGGAACCAGAGAAACAATAAGGTCATCATTACAGGCATCAGCTTCATCACCTTGGCCTGCATAGGATCGGCGGGCGTAGGGCTAAGAGTGGTCTGGAAATACATTGTCGCGCCCATCAACAGAGGCAGGACAAAGAAAGGGTCACGTACAGAAAGGTCGGTCAACCAAAGCATGAAGGGAGCATGCCGTAGCTCTACACTCTCAAGAAGCACCCAGTAGAGAGAAATAAACACCGGCATTTGTACAAGCATTGGCAAACAGCCGCCGAAGGGATTTATCTTCTCCTTCTTATAAAGGTCCATGGTGGCCTTCTGCAACTTCATCTTGTCGTCGCCGTAGCTCTCTTTGAGTTGCTGCATCTTAGGCATCAGTCTGCGCATTCCAGCCATAGAGCGGTACTGTGTCTCCGATAACTTATAGAAGGCTGATTTAACCACCAGGGTTAACAGAATAATCGAGATACCGTAGTTACCAATCACTGAATTGATTCTAGAGAGCAGCCAATAGATAGGGCTAGCAATGAACCAGAGGAAGCTATAGTCGATAGTCTTATCGAGTCCAGGAGAGATGTCTCTCAGAACGTATTGGTCTTTCGGGCCAGCGTAATATTGAATCGTGTGAGTCCCGCTCCCACCTGCTGCTACCTGAAATGCGCTGCTGGACTCGAT
>Ga0209632_10001250_pt1 | contig 25935 bp, 28 predicted proteins | sample COG_10_FD_184754 | JGI IMG/M metagenome (GOLD analysis project Ga0209632, IMG submission 184754) | Pelagic Microbial community sample from North Sea - COGITO 998_met_10 (SPAdes) (version 2) | ecosystem: Environmental > Aquatic > Marine > Neritic zone/Coastal water | place: Helgoland, sampling... | reverse complement strand
ATAATATATAATTATATAATATAAATTATATATTATAAATTATAAATTATATATTATAAATTATAAATTATATATTATAAATTATAAAAATATATAAAAATGGCAACTGAATCACCAATAAACACATTATATAAATATTTAGAACAGAATATAGGGAATATTTCTACTACTATTATAATTGATCACTGTAATGAAATCATTACGGGAGATAAAATAATATGTTTAATGGATAGTGTATTTAATTACGCAAATAATATTAAAAACAATCCTAAATTAGTAAAAAAAACAAAATCTAACATTAAAGAATATATATATAAACCTATTCAAGCATTTATTAATGAACATATTAAGGAAACAAAAAAGAAACAAGATATTGATGAAAATAAAAATTCACACTCTATATTTAGAAACAATGTATCTGATGATTTAAAAACATTTTATTTTAAGTATCAAAAAGTAAAAGATGATCAAAAATATAAAAATAAAATAATGGGTATGAATGCTGAAGTATGGGGATATATAGGTTTAATAACAAATGGATTATCTGCTGTAATACAAATGTATACTTTATATAAATTAAAATCAGCTAAATCATTTTCAATGCCCTTTATATATATTATGACTCTATTAAATGCTATATATTTTATAATTGGGATAATAGAACAGAATCCAGGTCTTTCAATTGCTACCGCATTCTTTGTTATTTATAACTTTACAGTTATATATACATATATGAAATATAAATAAATTAAAAAAAATTAAAAAAAATTAAAAAATATACAAAAATATACAAAACTTAATATATATATATATATATATATATATATATATATATATTAAGTTTATAAAAAAACTATAAAAAATCAATATGGAAAATCACAGTAGTCATTCTTTGGTATCTAGTAAATCAAACCCGTGCACTGATAAATTAAGTGATTTGGAATATTTAGAACATATGATACCACATCATCAAGTGGCCATTGATATGTCTAAATTATTAGAACCTCTTACGTCTTCTGATATAATGCTTAATTTATGTAGAGAAATTATAAGAAAACAATCATATGAAATATTTGAAATGCATAGAATGCAAGCATATACAGGGGATCTATTTGCAGATGATATATCTATAAAAGAAAAAGCACAAACGAAACTAGATAAATATAATCCTATTTTATCAAAAGCAAAAAGTGGTCCATGCAATCCATTGTTTTTTAAACCAAACGACCATTCAAAAATGATGAAAAATATGAAAGTCACTGATCAAGGTTATTTAGAACATATGATCCCACATCATCAAGTCGCTGTAGATATGAGTAAGCGTTTGTTATTGCACACAAATAATTCTTATTTATTAGATTTTTGTAGAAAATTAATAATAGATCAACAATACGAAATATTATTAATGAACGACTTACTAAAATCAATTCATAATTTATATAAAAGTGAATTATTAGACAATGATGATTCTAGTTCTAGTTATAGTTTATTTATGAAATAATATATTGAAATCTTCTTGCACTATATGTTTCATATTTTGCCTTTCTTGATTTTGTTTAAATTTATTATCTAGACTTACTAATAACATTTCATTATTTAATGGACCCATATCACCAGGATGTATTAAATCATTTTTAACAAAACTATTAAAATTAACAAATGGTTTCATAGGTTCTTTATATTCTGGTTTAATAGGATTTTTATAGTGTTCTAATTGTTTAACATGTTCTATATAATGTTGATATGAAGGATGCTCTATTTCTTCCATTGTATTATGTCCTAAATAATACAAGTTTTTATTAAAAAGATTTTTATTATTCATTTTAAATTATATAATAAGTATTTAGATAAAAAACTTTTTTATTTAATTGATTTTTTAATAGCATCCATCATTTTATATTTTTCATTAAAGTTTATAAATGTATAACCAAATAAAAGAATAAATAGTAATATAATAAACATATATACCCAAATTGTTTTTGTTAATAACTTACCTTTATAAACATCATATTTTGAGTCTTCAATTAATTTAATTCTATCATAAAATTCATATGTGCTCATAATTCCTAATAATATACCTGTGAAAATAAGAATAAATGATAACATAAATTTCTCTGTTTTACGCCGTTTTGTTACATTAATGATAGTTATCCCAAGTGTGAAAATAATTATACAATTACGCATAAATGATGTATATGTTCTTTCCACACTCATTGCTAAATTTATTTGTTTATATGAATCTTCATTAGAACCTGCCATAATTTTATTTCTTTTACTTTCTTTTACTATATTATAATAAACTATAATATTATTTTAAAACTGAAAAAATTAAAATTAAAATTAAAATTAAAATTAAAAAATATACAAGAAAACCTTTAATATGGTAATATTATTTTAAAATTTAAATCTAGTGGTATTTTTACTAATGTTTCATTATTTTCCAATGGGAATTTATCTATTATATTTTGTTGTAAAACTTCAACATATGATGATAATGCCTGTTTAAAATAATCATATTCATTACTATCATTAAACATACAAGTGCCGTGTTTTATCCATTCTTGTTTCCAAAATGCTTTAGAAGTTGATTCTTTAAAATACCAGAAATTTTGCAAATCCATTATAATGGGTTCTAAATTATCTATATCAAAAGGTATATTGCGACAATAAGAAGGATATGATGTTTTAGAATATTGAGGCCATAATCCGTGTATAGACCATGGTTTTGTATTATTATCTCTTTTTAAAGATAAATAATAAAACCTATTATCTTTTAGTTTTGTATTAAATAAAATGTTTGTTATTTCTGATATTATATAACAACACGCCATCATTAATATCATTATTATATAATGATATTTTATTTAAAACAATTTATTTATTTAATATTATTTAAATAACTTTTATATTAAAAATACAAAAATATTAGTTATTATCATTTATTTAATTATGATTCTTGTGATTCTAGTGATTATAAAAAATAATGATAAAAACTAAAAAAAAAAATAAATTTTATATTTATTATATTATATTATATTATATATATATATATATATAATTCAAAATAATAAAACTAAAATATATAAAATGTATAATAATTCTAATTATGAAAATAATGAAAATAATGAAAATATAATTGTGGAAGAGGAAGAAATCTTACAAAACAATTATCCAGATTTTAATGAAGACCCTTATTTTTCACATTTAAATGTGGATTTTATACATAGTAATAATTATTGTAATTATAAACATTATGAAAATAAACTTCCAGAACAAAATAATTATAAAGTTGATTTAGATGGACCCGTAAATCCTTTAGAAAGAGATAAAGACCCTTTTACAAGAATACCAGATCCACCACCAAATGGAGGATTATATAGAGGACCTCAAACAGACCGTCCTTGGGGGTCAATACCTGTTACTCCAACAGCAACAAATTATATTCATAATAATTTACTGTCAGCAAATCCACCACCAGGTGCTACTGTTCAATATGTAAGTAGTGACCGTTTTGGTAATAATTATTCTGCTACTCCAGAAATAAAATGGTATAATCCATTATCACCTCATTTAAAAAATAAATTCAATATTAAAGGTGTATAGTTTTTTTTTTTTGATTATAATTTAATTATAATTAAATTATGTTTTCAATAATAAATGTTTAATTATTGCCTTTAGTTTTTTATTTTCTTTTGTTAATTCTTTAAATTGTTGTTTTATGGTGCCCTCTTTTACACGTAATTTTCTAGCATATTTAGCATTTAATGTTTTACGCCTTAATTTCATAATTTTCTTATAGAAAGAGTTATATTTATTTTTAGTTTTAATTATTAATTGAATAGGACTAGAATCAATATACTTTTTCCATTCTTGAGGAGGTAATGACAATTCACATTTTGAAAAAGATTTCAATTCTAATTGTTTTATATCTATTGGAGGTTCTAGTTGATGTTTAGTTTGCTGCTCTTGTAGAGGTTCTGATGGAATATTATCAGTATAAGGTTCATAATTAGGTTCATAATTAGGTTCATCATTATCATAATCTTCAAATAAATGTTGTAACAAATGTGCCATGATGATCTATAAGAAAATCTATAAGAAGAAAATCTATATTATAAATATCAACATAGTAAAAATTTCAATTTTATTTAAAAAATAGGTTTAAAATGTAAATATAATATATTTATTTTAATTATAATATATTATATTAATTTATAACTAATATAAATAATATTGATATTTATAATATAATATAGATAATATGAATGATATGAATGATATTGATAATATTACTATGTTGAATAATGTAATTGATAATGATGACATTTTAATAGATGAAGAACCAAATTATAATTTTGAGTTGGGCGAAAATGAATATAAAAATTATACAGAATTATTTAATAATGCTATAGAGGTAGTATCAAATTCATATAACCTAGATGATAATGATAAAATAAAAAATAGTGAATTTATTGAAAACATATGGTTAGAAGAAAATTCAGGATTGGATTCTAAAGAATTAAGTGAAAGTATTACAAATATATATATATATTACCCTGAAACAGAACAAGAATATAACTTTTATTATAAAAGTATTAATCATATAATGGAAAACTTCCGCATTCCATCTGTTGCAAAAAAAAGAACATCATATTTAATTTCATCTATTTTTTATGAATCAGAATACGAAATTATAGATAAAAAATGGGATTTTAATTTTTATATATATACCAATGATTTTATATATTATAGTAATGGATTAAGAAATGATCACGGTAAATATTTTAATATAATACCTAGAATCTCAAAACAAGTTTTTTTTTAATTCCTATAAAATAGTAATCTTATGGGAGCACCAGTTGTTTTGGAGTCCCATTAGTTTCACCATATTTTTTACGAGACCCTGCTTCTTTAGCGTCTCCCCATTTCCGTTTTTGAGACGGAGGTGGTGGTGGTTGTGGTTGTTGTTGTTGTTGGTCAGCCATTTTTGCTTATTTGAACAGTATGTAGTTATAATATTATCCCTTAAAAAATTCAATTTTAATTGAAAATGTAAGTTTTAAGTAATTTTTAACCATTTTCCGCCGTTTTGACCATATATTATATATTATATTATATAATATAATATATTATATATTATATATCATATATATATATATAAAAATATATAAAATAATGTCTAGAAGAAAAAGAACATTAAAGTTGTATAATGATTCAGTACATGAATTTATAAAAATATATTTTGATGATGAATATCCTAACAAATATTATGATATAACTATTGATGAAAAGGCACGATTTATGATTAACATAGTACATAAAACTGATAATTGGAAATGGGCTTTATATAGCACTAATAAATATCAAGATTTATTAAGAGAAATTAAAGTAAAAATATATAAAAGACATCTAGCAGCATATAAAATACAACAATGGTGGAAAAAAGAATTCTATGACCCCAATAATAGATTTATTAAGGTTTATTTAGATAAACAATATGATAGTTATAATATATAATATATAATATATAATATACTATACTATATAATATGAATAATCCTTTATTGCGATTATTAATTCTGATTCCTGATAATAACATTCATTTTTTTACTCTTCCATTTGAAATTATAAATATAATATATACCTATTTCAAAAATAGTAAAGATATGAAAACGCAATTAGCAATAAGAGGTGTATGTAAAGAGTGGTATGAACAAATTCCAAATGTAACTAATTATATAAATAATAAGTTAATAAATACATTTATATTTTCACCTACAAAATTTAAAAGTGTTTTAAATGATGGCTTTATAAATAAACAAATTGTATTCGCACCCTATGGATGCTCTAAATATATAGAATATAATGATGCTAAAAAAATCATACTTATTATCATATATAATACTAATAAAATTATAACATATAAAGTATTACGACCATATAAAACATTAATTAAAACAATCGATCTTTCTAAAAATAAGTATCACGATTATACTAATTACAATACATATACTGTTGAAAACAATAGTATAACACAATATAATCCATTTGTAAATATAAATATGAATACAAATAATCTTAATAACATGTATCATAATTTAAATCACCCTGGATGTGTAGTATCATAATTGCATATCATTATTTGGATAATCTTTAAATTCAAAGTCAGTTTCATTTAATTGGTGATGACCTTCAAACGATTTATAATAATCATTCATATGTAAAGTGTTTACATTACCACTATAATCATCAATATGTTCTACATTTAATGGAAAATGTGTTACTGTATCAGGTAAAATCGACGGTTCTTTATATTCTATTATTTGTTTATCAAAAACAATAACAGGCTCTGTTTGTTCTTCAGGGTTATATTCTTCTATTGTATCACTAGTATCCATTAATTCACCATATCCATCTTTAAACGGATCAAACATTTCTACCTTATCAGTTTGGGTAATATTCATTTTATTAAATTCACAATTAAACTCATTTATCCAATCACTTGTTTCTTCGTAAATTGAACTAAATGGAGGAAGAGTATCTTCTTGTGTTTTACAAAACATAGCAAATTCATCTTCTAATTGTTCATATGTAGTTTGTTTTTGTTTTTGATTTTCTAATTGCTCCTTACAATAATTGTATGCATTATGAACGATATACATATCATTATTAGAACCACCTTTATCAGGATGACACAATAAAGCCATATTATAATAAACTCTTTTTAATTCATTCAACGAATTATCACTTGTTATACCAAATAAAGCAAACGGATTTATTAAAGCACTTTCATTCATTTTAAGTTATATATTTTATATATTTATATATAAATATTAATTATAAAATATTTATATATTTAAATTATTAAAAATTAAACACATTAAAAAATTAAAAAATAAAACATTTATAGGTCGCTAGAAATAGGTTCTGTATTTATAGTTGGGAGAACATTAATATAACTTTCATTATATTCATGATTTTCATTATTGTCATTATTTTCATTTAAATCCTGATAGTTATATTGTTCTTCTTCTGGTGTATTATTTAAATTATCAGAAGTATTTGAAGTATTTGAATTATTCGAATAATATAAAGGATTTGAAAAACTATAATCATGTGCTTGTTTTTTACTATTTTTCGTATTTTTATATTTTATTATTATTACTATTATAATAATAAATAATATAAATGACACAAGTACTATAATCGGTATAGTATAATAAAGATACGTTTTATTATTTTTATTATTATAACTTAATTGTTTTTGATAAGTAATTGTCGTTGTTGATATAGTAACAGTCGTTGTAGCAGTTGTTGTAGCAGTTGTTGTTGTAGCAGTAGTCATTGTATCAGTTGTTGTTGTAGCAGTAGTCGTTGTATCAGTAGCAGTAGTCGTTGTATCAGTAGCAGTAGTCGTTGTATCAGTAGCAGTAGTCGTTGTATCAGTAGCAGTAGTCGTAGTAGTTGTAGTTATCGTATTAGTAAGCGTTGTTGTTGTATCAGTAGCAGTAGTCGTTGTTGTATTAGTGCTAGTTGTTGATGTTATAGTAGTAGTAGGTGCATAATAGGATAAATCATCACTATATTTACTATTAATAATTAAATTATGATTATAACTTTCTTTATAATAAGGTAAAGTATAAAATGTGGTGTTCAAATTTTGATTTACATTAGCATTGTTTAAAAAACTAAAGGAAGAACAATTATTATCATTACATTGTTTAATCATTGTATCTAAACATTCTTCTGTGTTATTAGTATAATTTATATCAGTGGACATATCATAATTATCATAACCAGTATGTTTTTCTAAAATAGTATAATCTGGATATATATATTTTTTAATTGCTATAGAACAAGCCATATAACAAGATTTATAATTAAATGTAAATCCCTTAAATTTTATATTTTTATTGTGTTCTGAATTAATATTACAATCGCATAATTTATGTGTTTTAAATACCTTACATCCATATAAACAAGAATAATAATCATTATCGCTAATTGTATTATAAATACAATAAGCATTACAAGAAAACTTATAATGACAATCGTTATAAAAAAAAGCTATATCATTTCCAGGAATAGTTACATGATAACTATATGATGGATTATATATGCTATTTAATTCTCCATTTATACTAATTATATTCATATATTCATACATATTTTTATAATTATAATCATCAACATAAAATTCTAATTTAATAAATGAAACTGGTATGTTTTCATTTGTAGATTTAATATCAAATGTTTGCTTTTCATTTGAAAGAATACCTAATTTATAATAGTTTATATTATTATGACTAATATATACATTTGCTTTAATATGAGTTGTTTTATATAAATTAATAAATATGTCATCTCCTTCTGTATCAACTATACTTTCGTCAACAAATGAAAAGATTATTATATTTTTTGGATAAAATGTAAAATATAAATCAGGATTATCTCCCAAAACATACGAATAATCTAGTGTTGTTATTTTTTGATTTGATTTTATATTACCTCCTCTTTTTAATATTTTTGATTTATGAGGTATTTCATAATAATAAATTACATTATCTACATAACTATCCGCATAAGATGTCTGATCTAAATAATTGCCATATAATCCAGGATAAAATTGATAACACCCTTCTGGAATAATTTGCCTTACTAAATAGGAACCTGCTTTTAAATTTTTAAAATAAAATGTTTCATCTCCACTCGTATTAATATAGTATTCATTACTATCTAAAATACCATTATGATTATCATCTAAATATACTGTTGAATTTATAATTATGTCGTCATCATTATTATTATTATTATTATTATTTTCTTTACTACGATAAGTATCATATACTCTACCCTCAAGATTATGATTATTATTACTATATGTATGATGTTTTACTTTTAAATAACTACTAGATGATATATTTAAAATAGATGGTTCTAATATTTCTGGTAAATAACGACAATTTGTTGTATTATATTCTGTATTCGTATCAGTATAACTAAAAATACCTTCGCATTCATCTATTATAGAACATTCATTTTTACATACATCTAAACTTGTATTAAAACTATTAGGGATTAATGAATAATTATCTAATCCATTCGAAAATCCTAAATTATTTGTATTTAAAATATCATTTGAACTACCATTCACACTAGAATTCATCACATTACTTTTGTATATTAAACAGTAATCAACCTCTTCATTGTATATTTTTTTCCCTTTTACAACATTTAAACTATTATTAATTAATAATGATAGAACTAATGTTTTAATTACAGAAAACATATTATATTACTAAATTATAATTAACTTTATTGACTTTATTGACTTTATTAAATTATATGTATTATGAAATCCTTAATTTAAAAAATTTTTATAAGAATAAAAAATTGAAAAAATAAATATAAGTTTCTAAAAATTAAAGAACACTTTATAATGTCTGAAGCACAATTATATTCTAAAATTGTAACAACAAATACACTAGGTATTGCTAAGTTACAACCACCATCAACACAAGTAATAAGTAATGAAATTAATCATGGTACTAAAAAGAAACAACAAAGAAACACAAAAAAACATAATGAATCTAGTAAAAAAGAACATCGCAACTCACCATCTCCTATTATAATAGAATGTAATACTAAACCAGTTGAAGTTAAACCAGAACAACCAAAACCACTAGAACCAGAAATGAATGATATATCAACAGAATTTAAAAGTATTAAAGACACAACAAATATTATTTTTGAAAGAGTTTTTAAATTAGAATCTAATTTGAAAGAACAAATAACGGAATTTCGAAATGCACAAATTGGATTTAAATTACAACAAGAAAATTACAAAGATATTGAATTAGATATTAAAAAAGAAAAAAATGAATTTAAAAAAGCACAAGCAACATTTGAAATAGAAAAAGAAGAATTTGCAAAAGCACAAGCAACATTTGAAATAGAAAAAGCAACATTTGAAAAAGCACAAGAAACATTAATGTCAGAAAAAGAAGAATTTGAAATAGAATCTCGTTTGTTTAATCTACCGCCTAATATTTTAGGATTTAAACCAAAGCATATAGTTGATTTTTCAACTTTAAATATGCAACAACAAGAAATATTTAATATTGAAACAATTAATATATTTACAATTAACCAAATATGTTGGGTTTTACCTACTAGTTCCGCGGTCGGAGATTTAATTTTATTTAAAAATCCAATAGCAGAACTAGAATTATTAGTGCGAATTTATTGTATTTTACCTACAAAATCTGTAAATGTAGCATATACTTTATTCGGAGATACATGTGTATTTTGTTGCAAACCATAATATTATTTAATACATAAAACTATAAAAAAAAACTATAAAAAAAAAAAATGTATTATATTTATATTTTTTGTTATATTTTTTTTATATTTTTTTTTAGTGTAAATATTCTATACAAGTTTATAAACTTTTTTTAATTGTTCAAAATGTAGAAGATCCAATATATGATACCCTTCTACACAAGTTCCTGATGTAGGTTGGTCTCCGCAACAATCCCACAATACATTATTAATATTTATTTCTGTAATAAGACCACTATGAAAATTGCACGAGTCACTATTATTAGCGACCTCTTTATAACCACTTTTACAATTAACACATTTTAACGTACATTTAGTTTTAATATCAGTTATAGTTTTAATATTTGAATCCCTCATACTTTCAAAAGCAACTTTTATATCTTCCATATCTAAACAATATGTTTTAATTAATTCTAATATTATATCTATATTAGCATCTTCTACTAATATATTTGTATTAAATTTAATGCTTTCTATCATGCTTTTGAATGCTTTATAATCATCATCTATTTTTATTTCTATTATATTAATTTTATCTTTTATAATCTGTTTATTTTCAAATTCAATATAGTTTGTAAAATAATTTGTTCCTAATAGTTGGAAACTTTCAGCATTAATTATAATAGGATTTCTATTAATTCCAATAAAATTAAACTTAAAATAAAGTTTCATTTCAGTTGTATTTATTATATTTATACTTTTTATATCTTTGTAATGCTTACTATATTCATCTAAAATGAACACATATTTTTTATATAAATTATATAAAATAATAATAATCGGAATGTATATATAATCCTTCATTGTATAGTTTAACCAACTCATGATTTGATTTGATTTGATTTGATTTTATAATTCAATTTTTATTTAAAAATGTTTATGGTTAAAAAATAAAATAGTTAAAAAAATATTTAGTATGAACTAAATTCGACCCCGGCAGGAATTGAACCTGCGACCTCCCGATTAACAGTCGGACGCTCTAACCATCTAAGCTACGGGGTCGTTGATAATAAAATTACCTTTTTTATTTAATTAAATAAAATTAAATTAAAAGTAATAGTATTATAATTATAGTTATATAAAAAAGTCTTAAATTAATGAATTAATGAATTAATTACTAAGTATATAAATCTTTCTTTTCATCTGTGGTGGAATCGTATAATTCCTTTAATTCACTAATATTATCAATAATTGTTTTAGGATTGTTAATGTATTTAAAAAAATACTGTTGTAAAAGACTTGCTGTAATTTGAATATTTAATTTTTTAAAAGATTCGTAAAACAAATCAAAGTATTCTTTTTGTTTTTCTTTATTAATAATATCAACAGGTTTATCTAGTAGCATTCCTTTATAATCATCTAAAAACATAAACCGATTAAACATACTTTTGATTTCTGTTTTTTTCATAAAATCGAAATGAAGAATATAATCAACACGTCCGGGTCTAATAAGTGCTTTATCTAAATTAAGTTTATAATTAGTTGTCATTATTGTTATTAATCCGTGTTTACTCATCATACCATCTAAAATATTTAATAAACTGCTAAAAGTAACCATATTTTTAGTTGCGTCATTTTCCTTTCGTTCTTTAAATAAACAATCAATATCTTCAAGAACTAATATTGTTTTACTTGGTAGGTGTTTCAAACATTCAAACAATTTCGAATCTGTTAATTCAGCATCAAACGCAATAATAGAAATATTATGATTGTATTTAGAAGCTATTGTTCTAATTGTTGAAGTCTTTCCACTTCCCCAGACTCCTTCGAAAAGATAACATCTTTTATAATTAATATCCAAATAATTATAAAGTTCTTCATTTTTGAAAAACATATCAACATCATTTAATAAATTATTGATCTGCTTTTTAGGAAGATAAAGCGTATCAACCTTTTTTGTTTTTTGCCTATTTATTTTTTCAAATCCATAATCACATTTTAAATAAATTCCAATATGATCATTTGAATTTTTATATTTTAAAAAATTCTCTTCATAATAATCATTACACATAATACATAAATCCTCAAATGCTTTATTATCACACGTATAATATATATGTAATGACATATAATAATCAACCTTATATTTGATTTTAATAGGCATAACACCCTCTTTATTAATATAAAAAACATAATCATTACCTTTATAATTTATTTTATAAAATGTAAGAGGAGATAATTTATAATTTATGTGTAAATTATTTTTGTCATTTTCTGATAATGTATCTGTATTTGTATCTTTATCAATTTCAGGAACGTTTCTTTCATCTAGAATATCATCAATAGTATCGGTATTATCAAATTGCATAATTGAAATATTATCATTTGTATTTTTTAAATCAAATTCTGGATTATTAGAAATAGTATATGTTATATATTCTACCTCACATTGTTCAGAACCATTAATGATTCTTGTTTTGAAAGTATCACATTTTAACAATGATTTAATTTTATTTTGATATTCCTCTGTATGTATAGTATCAGACGTATGTATAGTATCAGATGTATGTATAGTATCAGATGTATTCATTGTATATATTTTTAATATATAGTTTTCGCCAATGATATATTGATATAATTATATATTAAACATTTTATTTAAATTAGTTTTAAATAATTGAATACCTTTATTGTAAAATAAGTCGAATTTATTATAAAAATTGATTTATATATTACAATTAAATATGTTAATACATCCTTAACACAATCATGCCAACGGAACAGGGGACAGTTGCTATATATGTTGCTAAAACAACAGATCGTCGTAATCCTATAAGTATACTTAATAGAATCATAGGAGCATTACGTAAATTATATCCTGAAATACCAGAAGATGAATTTGAAATTACCATACCTCATTCAAAAAATGGTAGTCGTGAAATGTTATTTGCTTTTGTATATATTTCAAAAAAATATTGTAATAGTATGATAATCAAAAACATTACTGATACAGTAGAAGGGTTAAAATTTATAGTACACCATAAATATAATAAATCAGAACATGAACCTACAACATTGTGCTCTGCTATTCCCACAACTGTGGTAACCATTAAATCATCAAACTTTTCTAAACCAAAGAAACAAAGCGTCGTCCCAATAGGTGCTCATTTGATATTAAATACATGTTTACTGTATAACGATATGTGTTTTTTACCCATTAGTAAAACGAGAGAATCTATAAAGTGGCGTGCAAATAGTTGTAGTCCAATAGATAAACATTATTTATGATGCAACTCCTTAGACTTTTATAATATATATTTAGATATATATATATATATATATATATATATTTATATATATGTGTAAAATCTATGTAAAATCTATGTAATTAAAAAGCATCATTATACACTGTTTATTTAAAAAAAAAAGTATATTAAAACTTAACAAAAACGGCATAAATGATCATTTTTATATGTAAAAAACTACAAAATACGAAAAAATTGAATTAATTTATTCTTATTATAAGAATTAGAATTCAGCGAGGATTCTCTCAAAATGTCGAGCCCTTTCTCCAGAATGCCGAGCCTTGGTGAACTTATCACAACAGAGGTGCTGAGTACTAAAGGCTATCCTAAAGGGAGTTCCTGGGGAGCGCGACAACTGTGGGACCACGTAAGGAGCAATCTCGATAGCTCGCTTTTTGTCGAAACAAAAGGCGGTGAAATAAAGGGTTTGTCCCTTTACAGATCACATGCTGTTCCAGGAGTTGGTAAGGGAGACCCAATCCTCGTTTGGATTGCCAAGTTTCTCCAAAAGAACGGACCGAAGAAGTTTGTAACGTCACAAGCGTACACGGCCGCTAAATTCAACGGAGGGGGATTTAATAGCATTATGGCAAATTACTCCGAGGAGAAGTTCTCGTTTGAAACTGACAGCGGTCAGTTTTATGTAATTATTAATACTACTACCCCGGATTTCACGCAGAAAATGCTTGATGACCTGGTCGCACAAGTGAAGGAGTTCACGGTCGTAGGATTCGATCAACCGGAACCATTGGATACACGATGTTTTGGGAACGGTCGTGTATCCACTGGGAACGGTCGTGGTCGAAAACCAACGCCTTCTCCTAAGATTGCATGTGCATCAAAACAGGAGTTCTCTGATGGGCCAGGTCCAAAACCCGTGTGGATCACTAAACGCTTAGAAAGTGCAGCAATTGCACTTTCTGAATACATCCGTGAACATGGGTTGCCGATATATGGATCCAAAATAGGCAATATTGGAGGCTTCTACAAGAAATACCCCTTATTTTCAGACTGCTTTAAGGGGATCAAAATTGCGCATTTATGCGCACAATTTCCTGAGCACCTGACGTATGTTGTAAACGCAGAATGCCCTGCACAGAACACAATCCATTGCACGGAGGTTCCACCAGCACCTGCACCTGCAGCAGCAGAAGCAGCACCTGCAGCAGCAGAAGCACAAGCAACAGCAGAAGCAGCACCTGCACAAGCACCTGCACCAGCACCTGCACAAGCATCAGCACAAGCATCAGCACCTGCACCAGCACCTGCACAAGCATCAGCACCTGCACAAGCATCAGCACCTGCACAAGCAGATGCACCTGCACAAGCATCAGCACCTGCACAAGCACCTGCACAAGCAGTAAGTTTTGATGGACCACCTGTAATCAACCCGCATGCATCCGTATGGGAGGGTCAGTATTATGTTCCTCATTGGAGCGTTGCAGCTGAAAACGAACAGTTGAAAGCTGAAAACGAACAGTTGAAAGCTGAAAACGAACAGTTGAAAGCTGACTTCACGCAACTTCTTGCAAAAAACAGTAATATGCAAGAAGAGATTGACAGAGCTCTTGCGGAGCGCATCCTTAAAGCAAGTGGTTACTAATTAAGAAGGGGGTAACTCTGCATCTAAGTGAAACTCTCTTTTAAATTATCAGATTATATTAATGTAATTGGATATTTTAAAAAAAAAAACCTTTCTTTTTTATTTATAATGCTAGTTATAAAACAATACAAATTAATTACATTAAACAAAAAATAAAACAAAAATTAAAAAATAAAATTGAATTTTTTTAATCATACAAAATAAACACATAACAAACTTGGAAATTCAATAAGTTTGACATCCGTTTTACATTTAAAAACATTCATTATGCCTCCTTATGCATCATTCCACATTGCTGTAGAGTTAGAAGGGAATAATATACGAGTAGAAACTCATAATACTGAATATGGATCTGCTAAGGAAATTAAAAACATATTTTTTCAAGACCTACCTGGTTCTCGTTATACTCTTTCTAAAATTGATAATAAACCATGTATGACTATTTATATTCCAACTCCAGAATTACAAGAACATATTATTGATATTATTCGAGAAAATCCAGATACTTTTAAATCTTATCAAATAAAAGGAGGTGAAAAAATCATACTTAATGAAAGTGAAGAAGAAGAAGAATATCACAATCATTCCTCTATACTTACACCTAATTTAAATTTAACAACTCAAAAAGAATGGGAAGGCATCGCAAAGGGTTGGAGCAACGATTCTATTACTACAAAAGATGTATTAAATACAGAAGTTGATGATATTACTACAACTTCTGTTGTTGTTAATGATACTGATACAACTGTTGTTAATGATACTGATACAACTGTTGTTAATGATACTGATACAACTGTTGTTAATGATACAACTAAAAGTGATACTACAGGTTTTAATAGTTCTACAGAAATTACTGAAGAAATTACTGAAGAAATTACTGAAGAAATTACTGAAGAAATTACTGAAGAAATTATACATGCCTATAACGAATATGTTACAGAAGAAGAGGACCATATTAAAAATCAAGAAATTGATAATTTAAAACAGCAAATGGCGGATCTTTGTAATCATGTTATGCATTTAGAACATGTTATGTTAGCAACAACAGAATATTTTACACAAAAAATTACAGCTTTAGAATCTAAGAACATAGATTTATTTCATAAAGAAGAGAAATCCTTTAAAACTGAAATATTAACTAAATTAGATATGATTATGAAACATCAATCAAATTCTAAATAATTAACAGAATTAACATAATAATAATAATAATAATGCAAATTAAAAAAAAAACATAAAAAAACTCATTGTTACACATTTTTACATATTTTTTTTGTAATTTTATTTGTTATTTTATTATTAAAATGTTTTTTCAAAATATAATCGCTTTCAATTCTCGGTGTTATTATATTAACTATGTTTCTTGCAGTAGATTGTTTTATTTTTTTGTTTTTATTATTTAATTTTTTATTTAAATAATCTAGAGTTTCCTCTGCTATATCTAATACTTTTTGTTCGTTATTTATAAGTATCGCCATATTATGACGACGTTCTCTAAGTATGCAAAGATTATCTAGTGTTTTATTAAATACGTTTATTATATGATAAGGTATATAAAATTTATCATCTGAAATATTTAATCCTATTTGTTTTTTATAAACATAAAATGTGTTTATTAAATATTGACTTTTCTTTATAAATAGCTTAATATAATTTAAATTACGCAGTGGATTATTTTTTATAAATAGTGTTTTTCTATTTTTCAATGTTTTCTGTTTAATTTGTTTTTTATGTTTCATATTAGCTTCCATATCCTTTTTTATATGTGTATTATGAGATAACAAATTTCGAAATTCGACAAGGTCATCTAATACTTTAATAATTTTTGTTTTAGGCAATCCTTTGATATTTAAAATATTTTCATTTAATATATATTTTAATAATTTCATTTGAATCATACCATCTCCAGATAAATCTGTATTTATATCAAAATATTTTGTTAAACGTTTGAATTTTTTTTTTATAATAATATCAATCGTTTTTTTATTATTATCGGTTTTATAAATATTTATAATAACTGGTGTTAAACATAATGAAATTACTGATATAATACCAGAAGCAACCTTTACTGTGCTTAAAGATAATGGATCATGTATAAAAAAGGGATTATTAATATTCCCTACAGATATCGTGCCGGGTGATAATAATATTTCATCTTTATTTTTTAAAAGAAAATCCGTATTAATTAAATAATGATTATTTAAATAATTAATATTTTCGTTTGATAATTTAAAATTATAATTTTTTATATGTTTTAATTTTGAACTTTTACTTTTTACTTTACGCTTAACTTTACTTTTAAATTTCATTTCGTATTAATACATTATAATATAATAATATAATAATATAATAATATAATAATATAATAATATAATAATATAATAATTAGATAATAACAAAAAAAACTATTTTTTTTTTTAATTATATGATATTATGTTAATTTGTTTTAAACACGACTACAATGAGAAGTAGGACTTGTTTTAGTATTCTTGTGTTTTAAGTATTCCTCCTTAATTTTTTTCATAGGATTTGGTGAAGGAGTATAAGATACACATACAATTTTAGCAGGAGAAGAGGAATAGAAGTGATCATTTGAACATAATGTCTTCGTTTTACCTGTAAATAAATAATCCACAATATATGTATCTCTGTTTTCACAATGATCGCATTTATCACGACTTGATGTAAGAAGAAATGGTGTTTGGTGTTCTGAGTTACTGCCTAAAAAGCAAGCATTACAAAATCCTAATGTGCTAAAACCACACTTATACCATTTACTCTTATATATTTGAATGATTTCTGATTCATGTTCACCACAGACATGACACATTCTATCAAAATCTAAAAAATCATCCTTGTGTGTTGCAAGTTTTGATTGATTGTTATAATTAAAGACTAAAATATGTTTATAAAGCGAGTATGCCAATAATGTTTCAGGTTGTATACATAAAGTTGTATATGAAAAAGATTCAGATTTATCTAAAAATGCAATTAAGGATTTTAACCGCAAGTATTTATTTACAATTTCCATTTTTTTTGTTTGCAATGTATTGTTTTATATATTTTATAAAAGTTATAATATTTCAATTTTATATTTTTTATATTTTTTAACTTTATTATTTTTTTTATATTTATTATATTTATTATATTTATTTGCTCTTTAATTTATATATTTTTATTACTAATAATCCTTTTTTGAGCATTTTGTCAAATGGGTATATTTATAAAGTAAAACTAACTTTTTTTATATATGTTTTTTCTAATAAAATTATATGGAAAAAAAATGAAAAACTAAAAATAAATTAAAATAAATTCGTTTTTTTTTTATTTTTGACATACGATTTAATAAATTATCCGCTCGTTGCAGTGATAAAAATGCAATAAATCATTAAAAAGGTGGCGGATTTTTGGCTGTTTCAATTTTAGCTTTGTATGAATAAAAAATGAAAACGTATGAAAAAAAATAAATAAAAATTTTAAAATGTTCCCCCCCCCCCTCCTCTCAATTTACTCAATTTACTCAATTTACTCAATTTATTTGAGTAAAACGCTTATATATCAAAATAATGCGGACGTTTTACTCAAATATTGAGTAAATAAATTGAGTAAATTGAGTAAATTGAGTAATTCATTTATTTAAGGATTAATTTCTAATTATAAGTTATAAATAAATAAAAATGAATGAAAATAAATGTATGAAATGTTTTATAGTTTTTAAAAGAAAATATAATCTAGAAAGACATTACAGTAGGAAATATAGTTGTAATCCCCTATTTACTCAAAATAATCCCAAACAATCCCAAATAATCCCAAAACAATCCCAAATAATCCCAAAACAATCCCAAATAATCCCAATAAATTGCAACCCTACGAATACTACTATTTCTGTATTAAATTCTATTTTTAAATGTAAATATTGTAGTAAAGAATATAAAAGTAGTAATGGATTATATAAACATATTAATGAAATAAGATGTAATAAAATACCAAATAATGTATTAAAAATGCTAATAATTAATAAAAAAAACAAAATAATTAAGAAAAAAATAGAAAATAATAAAGAATTAATTAATTTATCTAAAACTAAAACTTCTAAAACTTCTAAAACTTCTAAAACTTCTAATATTACTTCTAATACTAGTAATACTATTAACAATACTATTAATAATAATACAAACAATACAAATAATACTATTAATATTACTATAAGAGCTTTTGGTAATGAAAATCTGGATTCATTAACTAAACAAGATAAGATAGAAATTCTTAATAAATCGTATAATTCTTTTATAACATCATTAGAAAAAGTGCATTATAATATACCAGAAAATCGTAATTTTTTTCAACCTAATAAAAATAAAGATTATATTGAATATTTTAATGGAGATAATTGGATTTATGAAAATCAAGATCAATTTACAAATATACTTTCAAATAAAGTAATTACTAGATTAGAAACATGGTTTGACCTTTATAAAAAGAAACTTACTTCTTCTAAAAGAATATTAATACAAAAAATGATAGATGAATATGGAACAGGTAAAATAGATAAAGACTTTAATGAACAGACAAAAAAATACTTACTTTCATACAGTAATAATATTAAAAAATTAATGGATAATGAAATTAATAATATAGGTATTGTAAATTGATATATTTTCTTTTTTTAATTTCTATTCTTTTATACAGTCTCAAATACAATATTTAGTATACGCACCATTTTTTAATTTGAAAGTTTAAGTTTAAATAAATAATATTATTTATTTCTTTTTTATATATGTTTTTTAAAAATAAAGATGTTTTATTATTTATTGACTCATTCTACTCTCTTAAAAAAACAAAATGAAAAAGCAAGATATTTATCTATACTACTATGTGGTAGTCTAATTTATATAGTAATACATGGATATTTGTCTTTTAATACATCTAATATTGTTAATACAGTAAAGAAGTATTTTTGGATAATATTTATACTAGATATAGTAATGTCATATCATAGTATTAAATCAATAGAAGATGTTGATGAGTTAACAAAAAATAAATCTGATACTACTTCACAAGATACTATTAAAGAAGAAAAGAGCTTTATAAATGAAATATTTTCATTAAAAGATAAAATAACATCTTTTATAAATGGTAATAGCAATGAAAAAAAAGAATTAATAAATGAAAAAAATGAAATAATGTTATTATTGAAAGAGCAATTACAAAATGGTGCGATAGAACCTTCTATGAAAGAAGAAGAAAAAGAAGAAAAGGAAGAAACCAAAGAAGCAACTAAATTAACTATTGATTCAAATACACAACAACAAAATATAAAACATAATCATATAGAAACAAATAATTTATCAACACCTATTAAAAAAATAAAAAATCAAATAAAAAATCAAATACAACCAACTGAACAACCAACAGAACAACCAACAGAACAACCAACAGAACAACAAACAGAACAACAAACAGAGCAATTAACTGGGAACTATTTAAATGATAGTGGTTCTGAATCAGGAAGTGATATGGATTTTGATATTTCTGAATTTCAAACATCATTAGAAGAATAAGGTTCATTACCTATATCCTTTATTGAAATTAATTTAATAGGATTTTCTAAATCAATCACTATATTATTGGAAATACAAAAATCATTATATTCTATTGATGGGGGACCATCTATATAATATTTATTTCCTGAATTAGTAGTTATTATTTTACCTTCAGTATCTTTAATTGCACTTGTTGATATTAATGTATCATTCTCAAATCTAGGATGGTTAAATATATTACCCATTACACATAAATTATTAATTTCAGGAGCATTATATATATTATAATTCACCTGCTTTACAGACCAATTCTTAATAGTAGGATTTACTTCTGCAATAGGATTTACTTCAATAGTATTAAACATTTTATATTTTATATTTTATATTTTATATTTTATATTTTATATTTTATATTACTTATAAATATTTAAATTATTAAATTCCAATAATATGGTTTTAATGTATTTAATAAATAACTTAATTTATAAGTAATATCAATAATGTTATTATGTTTAGATGTGTTAATGGTGTTAGATTTAGTTAAAGTTAAATCCAAAACTATATTTAAATTATCATCTAAATTTATTTTATTAAAATCGGTTTCTATAATACCTTTAATAATATTATAATTATTAAGTCTAGTTATTGTTTTATCAATATCTATTAAAAAATATCTTTGATAGCAACTAATTGTTTTATTCAATTTTATTGTTTTATTCAATTTTTTATTTCTACTTTCAATTATTATATCAGCACATTTACTTAAAAATACAATTCCAATAATAGCTAAGTTTTTAAATATTAAAATTGGAGCTATTTTAAAATGAGTAGACACATTAAAATCATTTTTAAAAATGGTGTTAAAATAGTCCATAGTTAAACCTTCATTTTCTTTTCTAATATATGTTTTAGAAATAGTGGTTTCATAATGAATAAAATTAGTTAATATTTTTTTATAATCGTGTTTTAAATGAGGATGTAATTCTTTTAATGTAATTTTGTTTTCATCTATATTTATATTACCAGAATATTTAATATTAAAAAAATTCCAATAAACAGTAAAATCTTGTAATGTATCTAGTTTAGATATTAAACAATTCACATTTTCATTTGATTTAAAATTATTTATATAATAAGATTTATTGTATATTAAATTCCCACTAGAATTATTATCATTTAAATTCATAATTTATATAGTATTTTATTTATTTATTAGTTTTATAGTTTAAATTAATAAAATTAATTTTTAATATTATATCTATATATATTAAGATTCAAATTAAAGTGTTTAAAAAACAAATAGTTTAAAAATGAGTAGTGCAAATACAAATAATTTTGTAATTATATTAATTTTAATATTAACAATTTCGTATGTATTTTATTTTAAAAACCAAGAGAATTTTAGAAATAATAAAGTATCCCTTTATAATAATTATAAAGATTTTATAAGTCCTGCAAGTCCTATGTGGGTTCAAAAGACGGAAACCATTGATGAAGTGCAATATATATTATTAAAGGTTGTAGACCTTATAAACAAGGATACTAAAAAAGAGTTTTATGTTGGTAATATTGATAATATATCAAAAACTGAATTAGAAGATAAAACAATTAATTATCTAGTAGATTTATTTTTATTTGAAAAAACAGATAATTTTACAATTAAAATAATAATAAATTTTACAGTTGACAAAAATAATGATGTTGTTATAAATACAATAACAAAAAGTAATGCTAACTATTATAATTTCGATTTTCCACAAAATACAGATACTCCATTAAATAGATGCATTACAGATAAAATAAATCAAACCGAAAAAATAAATATTAAAGGATTTGATAATATAACACTTCCACATTCATTGTATGATGGAAATATTAGTAAGGAAGTTCCTACTCCTCCAGTATTTAATAAAGATATTATGCCATTAATGATACAAAAAGATCTAAATTTAAAAAATTTAAAAAGACAATCTAAACAAAAACAAAAAATATGTAATAATAAACAACAATGTTGGGATTGTAATGGAGTTTTAAATAGAGACCCGAAATATTGTTCTTGCGATTCTATTAATAATTTTAAAAGAGAAGGCACTCCTATTATAGAACAACCAACATTTACATCTACAATTCACAAACTTATATCAGAACATAAAGACAACGAATGGTTATTTAAACCGACCCGGGTTGAAATAGATCATAATTACTAATTATTTACCATGGGGCTTCGTGTGTTTGTCGTTTAATAGTTTCTTTCATAGTGTGTTTAACTTTAAATTTATTAAATTTATCAAACTTATTATTTATGAGGTTTGGATTTCTTAATTTATTAAATGTATTATAAAAGTCTCTATTTACAAATTTTAATAAATTATATTCATTTTTTATCATTTTATTAGCACAACCTAATTTAGAGATAATCAATTTAATTTTAAATATTTGTTCATTTAATTCATAATTTGGACATGTATTCTTAATATTATTTAATTCTCTGCAAATAGGACATTCAATATAAATAGTAGTTTTTTTATTAATTAATTCTATGTGACAATATTCACAAATAGAATGACCACATGATAAATTAATTATATTAAAAGTATTAAAAATATCAGGGAGATTATCATTAGTATTTTCAATACCATCAATACCATCAATACCGTCTATATTTAAATTACTATCATTTAATTCTATAATATTTTTATAACAAATTTTACAACCCACGGTAGTATTAATAAGTTCTTTTAATTCTATAATTGTTTTATCTAAATTTAAATTATTATTCAGTTTAAGAGTATCAAAATGATTTACAATATCAATACTAGATATTTCATGTTGAAGATTCATTTGTTTTTTCAGTTTAAATAAATAATTATGTAAATCACTATATTGCGTTTTCATCTTTGTAAGTTCTATTGTTTCTTTTTTATACAGAATTTCAGCATTTTTAAAAATATTAGATAAATCAAAAATGCTTGTATTCTTATTTAAATCTTTATTCAAATTGAAAAAATAATAAAATGTTTGTAATCCTAGTTCCAATACTTTTTTTTTAGACATATCATCTAATTCTTCATATGAATGTGCGAATTTACACTTATTATCTTTATGCCATCTACAATTATTTAATTTAATAAAATTATTACACAATAACTTACATTTTTTATTGGTTTTATTGTCGGTATTGATTGTATTGTTATTTCTATTTTCTTCTGTAATAGTGTTATATAAATTATTACTAATATCTTTAATAGACGTTATTTCATTTGAATATTCTTCATATGTATAATTTATTTCATTACTATCTTGATTTAATTCAAAAATATAATTCATTGTAATATACTTTAAACTATAGTATATATAGTATATATAGTATTTGTAGTATTTGTAGTATTTGTAGTATATATAATATTAATACATTATATATAATTACTTTTAAATAAGAATAATAATATTAAAAAGAATATATAAATATAAAATTGATTATATTCTATATATAAATATGAATATAATATAAGTTTTAACAATTAGAATAAAGTCATAAAGTCATAAAGTCATAAAACATGATTACAATTGATGTAATATTATCTATTTTCCAGTCTTATAAAACAGTACATAATTTAAATAATGATGAAATGAGAGCTACAAAACACATAACTATTATTAGGACTGAAATTATTAATAAAGCAGAGGAATATGAAGATTCTAATTTAAATAACATTGATAAATTAATATGTGTATCGTATTTAATATTTATGAAAGAACATATAAACAGTATTATTCATAAAATTAATTATTTAGATTCAATACCAGAAGTGGAACAACGTTCTCCTGAATGGTATGCACAACGTTATAATTTAATTTCTGCAAGTAGTATATCCAAGGTATTAGGAACAGAAAACGCAAGAAAAGGTTTATTATTAGAAAAAATAGGTATTCCTTCTATGATGTTATCAAATGATGCTATTATACATGGAACTATATTTGAAATTGTATCACAAACATTATATGAAACCCGAAATAATATTAAAATTAAAGAATATGGATGTATTCCACATAAGGAACATAATTTTATTGGTGCTAGTCCTGATGGTGTTGTTTATAATATAGATGGTTTTAATATGTATAATATTAATTATGATACTTTAGCAGTTAATGATATACCAGAGTATTTAACAGTGCATTCATTCGCATTATTTGGTAATTTATTAGAGATTAAAAATCCTTATAGTAGAACTATTAATAATACTATTAAATTTGAATATGAACAACAGATTACGGCTCAACAAGAAGTATGTGATTTATTACGTTGTGATTTTCTTGAAAATAAATATGATTTTTATGATACATTAGATGCGTTTTTAGAAGATAATTTTGAGTTTGAAACTATTAATGCATTAACTATACCACAAGAAAACAAATATATTAAAAATCATACAGTTCCACTAAATAATTTAAATAAAGAAGGATGTGAAAAGGGTATTTTATTGAGATTTTCAAATATGTCTAATTCTAAACATGAAGGTATTTTATTTGATATGAAAACATTATATACTAAAGAAAGTATTACGGATTGGATTGGTGAAAAAACAAAAGAATTTGAAGATAAAGGTGTGTTCAAATTAATTAATATTAATTATTGGAGCGTTAATGTTTATTCTGTTAAAGAATGTATGTTTAATATTACAGATTGGAATAAATTATTATTACATTCTAGGACTTTATGGCATCGTATTTTAGAAGAACGATTATTATCTGATAAAGAAATACGCGACAAATATGATTTAGAATCTTCTTCTGGTGACATTAACACCAATAAGAGAACATCAACTGAATATAAAGAACGTGCTCTAAAGAAAAAATCAAAAAATAATAACTATTCAGACCGACCAAAAATGGTTTATAATTTTTAATTTTAAATTAAAATTAAAATTAAAATTAAAATTAAAATTATAAAAATCCATATACTATATTTTTATAATTCGTTAATGTAGGATATATATAACTATTTAAATAACTATAATACATATCATAATCATCTTTTTTTACTGTAATAAAATGACTGTATAAATTATTAAATAAGTTATTAAATAAGTTAGTAAATAAATTATTAATATAATTCGTATGACTTAATATTAAAATCAATATACATAATAAATAAATATATGTATATTTATTAATTTTATAATCACATGCTTTATTATTCCAT
>Ga0209632_10001238_pt1 | contig 26105 bp, 24 predicted proteins | sample COG_10_FD_184754 | JGI IMG/M metagenome (GOLD analysis project Ga0209632, IMG submission 184754) | Pelagic Microbial community sample from North Sea - COGITO 998_met_10 (SPAdes) (version 2) | ecosystem: Environmental > Aquatic > Marine > Neritic zone/Coastal water | place: Helgoland, sampling... | reverse complement strand
GCAGGAAGAGTGCTAATTGAACTAACGATTGACGATGATCAAACACATCAACTGGGGTTGGGCGATCTCGAAACAGGAGATAATTCAATAGAAGAAACAGCTGATTTCGGCAACTACGAAATTCAATTAATAGATGCTTCTTTTGGTGCTGAATCTGATTATGGTAAAGAGGAGAAGTATACCGTTAAAATCAAGGTTCTTCCTAAATCGTAACGCATTACGATTTAATTTGACAGCAATCCCTTCAATTTTATCTTTAAGAATTGTAATGTCATTGTCATTCAATGAGATATAGACGTCTTTTACCAACTCATTGAGCATACGAATAACTTGATCAGGGTTGTTGCGAGATCATGTGGGTACGATGATGTCTCTAAATTCAATCATAGCGACCTATCTGTAATGACAGAGATATGCACCATTTGATCGGGATTAATTACGCTGGGGTAAATCAATCAATACGTTTAAAATAAATTTCAAGGAATTATTCGACCGAACATCAGACGGTGCTCAGCGTTTAAGTCTTGTTCTATGTATTTATAGGACACCCCAAAGATTTTGCGAATAAGTAGTTCAGTGTCGAAACAAAGAATCAATATAGTTTGGTTAAAAAGAGATCTTAGAACCCAAGATCACCTGCCCTTCTTTTATGCAGAACTTGCCGCAGTAGACTATATTCCAATCTTTGTCTTTGAGCCGAGCATGATGAATAGAATGGATTGCTCTAAAAGACATTTGCAGTTCATTTATCATTCCATTCTGGAAATGAATGTTACGCTTCAAGAAATGAAAAGGGAAGTAATAATATTTCATGCCGAGGCAACTGAAGTTTTTTCGTACTTAACAAAAAACTACGATATCGATACTGTGTATTCCTACCAAGAATCAGGTGTAAGAGCAACCTGGGAAAGGGATAAAGAAGTAACCAAACTTCTCAATGAGAATGGAAGCAAATGGCAGCAATTTCAACGTGATGGTATTGTGCGTGGTATTAAAAATCGAGATGCATGGGATAAGCAATGGTATGCGCATGCTTATGAACCAATCATAGAAAACAATTTCTCACCACAGCGATTTGATTTTTCGAACCCTTTTCCTCTTCACGAGGAATTAAAGAGTGAATTTTCTAAATACCCAGATGTTTTTCAGAAGCCAGGAGAATTGCTCGCTTGGAAATACCTCACCTCATTTTGTGAAGAGCGCGGAAAAGACTACAGTTTCAAAATCTCAAAGCCCCTCGAAAGCAGAAGGTCTTGCAGCAGAATCTCGCCATATTTGGCTTGGGGTAATATAAGTATCAAGCAAGCCTATCAATTTGTCAAGCATCACCCCAATTTCGTCAATCATAAAAGAAGTTTCAACGGTTTTCTCACCCGGCTCAAATGGCATTGCCACTTCATTCAAAAATTTGAAGTAGAGTGTGATTATGAAACGAGATCCGTAAATCGTGGCTATGAATCTATGCCTTACATCAATGACCCTGAAATGATTGAGGCTTGGAAAAATGGAACCACCGGCCTTCCTCTGGTAGATGCCTGCATGCGCTGTCTCAAGCAAACGGGATGGATTAACTTTAGAATGCGTGCAATGCTGGTATCCGTATTGACTCATCATTTTGACTGCGATTGGAAAGCCGGGGTTACACATTTGGCGCAGCTTTTTTTAGATTATGAGCCCGGAATACATTACACGCAATTTCAGATGCAAGCGGGCACTACTGGCATCAATACTATCAGAATATATAATCCCATTAAACAGTCAAAAGACCACGATCCTGATGGCATATTCATCAAGAAATGGGTTGATGAGCTGCGTAATGTTCCGTCCGCATTTATTCACGAACCTTGGATCATGACAGAAATAGATAAGTCATTTATAGATCTCAAGACCGACTATCCTCCACCAATTATAGATATTACTCAAAGTGGTAAAACTGCTAGAGAGAAATTATGGGGGTTTAGAAAAAATAAAGAAGTAAAGACGGATGGGATGCGCATTGTGCAAACTCATACGCGAAACAACCGATCAAAAAGAACAATTTAATTATCATGAGTAAGGCGATTAACCTCATATTTCCACACCAATTATTTGATGAAAGCCCTTTGCTCTCCAACGGAAACGAGGTTTATCTGATAGAAGAGCATTTATACTTCAATCACTTTCAATTTCACAAGCAAAAAATCGCTTTTCACAGAGCGAGTATGAAGTATTACGAGCAATTCTTGAAGAATAAGGGCATCACTGTTCATTACATCGACTCCTTCAATAAGATGGCAGATATTAGAAATTTTGGTGAAGAATTAATACGCTCTGGCACCACTAAAATTCATGCCATCGAACCGACTGATAATTGGCTTGAAAAACGATTGAGAGAAACAGCATCAGGTAAAGAATTGATCTTTTATAACAATCCGCAATTCCTTAATTCGAAAGAAGAACTCAGCCCATTTTTCAGAAAAGACAAAAAATCCTTCTTCCAAACTACCTTTTATAAACAGCAGCGAAAAAAGTATAACATACTGCTCGATAATGAAGGAAATCCAACAGGCGGAAAGTGGACATATGATGCAGAAAACCGAAAGAAATATCCAAAACATAAAACTCCGCCACCAGTCCTATTTCCATCACCCAACGACTTTTGGATTGAGGCCAATAAATATACAAACGAGTATTTCTCTAAAAACCCTGGTAGTTTAGGAGAAGGCCAGTATTATCCAACAACTCATGATGAAGCAAGTAAATGGCTGGATCAATTTTTGGTACATCGCTTTTATGATTTTGGAGCGTATGAAGATGCCATCGTAAAAGAGCAGATAATCTTAAATCACAGCGTTCTTTCTCCACTTTTAAATTCAGGTCTTTTAAAGCCCGATAAAGTTCTAGAAAGAAGTATCCAATTCGCTGAACAAGAAAATATACCCATCAACTCCTTGGAAGGCTTTGTTCGTCAAATCATTGGTTGGAGGGAGTTTATCCGTGGGATGTACATCGTGAAAGGAAGCTACTCTAGAACTAAAAATTATTGGGGATTCACTCGAAAGATTCCATCGAGCTTCTATGATGGAACTTCAGGGATAGAACCTATAGATGTGGCCATAAAAAAAGTGCTTCAAACTGGCTATTGTCATCACATAGAAAGACTGATGATTCTTGGAAATTTTATGTTGTTGTGCGAATTCGATCCTGACGAAGTTTATGCATGGTTTATGGAACTTTTTATCGATGCGTATGACTGGGTTATGGTGCCCAATGTGTATGGCATGAGTCAATTTGCAGATGGAGGAACATTTGCTACCAAACCCTACATCAGTGGATCTAACTATATCAAAAAAATGAGTGACTTTGAAAATGGTGAATGGGAAAAAGTTTGGGTCGGTCTCTTTTGGAGTTTTTTAAATAAACATCAAGATTTCTTTAAATCAAATCCTCGACTGTCAATGCTCGTTCATTCATTCAACAGAATGTCAGATGAAAAGAAACAAGAACACACCGAAAATGCAGAGCGTTTTATTCAAACTTTAGTTTGACAACATTCCCTCAATTCCTGCTCCTTGAGAATAACAATGTCTTTGTCATTCAGTGCGATGTAGCCGTCTTTTACCAACTCATTGAGCATACGAATGACTGTCTCATAGGTAGTTCCAGCTAGCGCAGCCATATCCTTTCTAGTCAACCCAAAGCTTAGCTGACCATTTTCTTCAATCCCAAATGCATCCCTGATAATAAGAATAGATTCAGCAACGCGTCCTTTCACAGGCATGTGAGCTAAATTCTTCATTCGCCTTTCGGTTCGTTTCAATTCATCAGCGTAAAAAAAAGTTAATTCATAAAGCAATTGTTGATTAGTCTTCAACAGGGATTTGAATAGGTCTGTCCTTATGAAGCTTAGACAAGTGTTAAACCATAAGAAGTTAGATGATCCACATGATTGTTAATACTGCTATCACAACGTTTATTGAATATCTTGTAGTTTTAAGTTTGATATAAATCACATAGATGACACATGATTTATAGGTGACGTCAATAAATTGCAGGCGGATTTTAAAACGGAAGTCATCGACCAAAATAAACTGAGCTATATCAGTCATATTCTGGGCAATGGCTATCCTATTAATCTGTAATATTGGTTAAGTGATTTAACCACGGAAACCATGGAATTAAAGCCAGTAGAAGACAAGATTGATGAAGTCAAAAGAATGTTTTCTCATTCCACTGAGAAAGCCGAAGAACTCTATGCCAACTTTGATAAACTTAAGGTTATCTCGGACGAAGCAATCGTAAAAGCAGAGCGCACTAAAAAGTCGATTTTACCGGCTTGGAAATACATCAAGATATTTTACGAGATGATCAATGATTACATGGATGGCAAGTACCTATCCATTTCGAAGAAGGAGATCATTCCAATAATTGCAGCCTTCGTTTATTTCGTGTCTCCGGTTGATGTTTTTCCGGACTATATACCAGCCTTCGGTTACCTTGATGATGCCTTCGTTATAGGTTTGGTAGGTTCCATAACGAAAGATACTGTGGACAAATACCAGAAAAGCAAACGGTTGAAAAAAGCTTAGGCGTTGGTCAGGACTTTATAGACTGGATCTTCCATGATTTTAACATCAATCAACTGATCGGCATTCGCCAAAAGTCTTCTGCAGTCTTCACTCAAATGCTTGAGGTGCACCTTCTTTCCCACTTTCAAATATCGTTCGGTTAGCTTATTCAGAGCTTCTATACCTGACATATCCGCAACCCGACTTTCGGCAAAGTCAATGACCACCTCTTCTGGATCATTTAACACATCGAACTTATCGTTGAATGTAGCAACCGAACCGAAAAACAAGGGTCCATAGATTTCATAATGCTTAACCCCATTTTGATCAATGTTCTTTCGTGCTCTAATTCTAGTTGCATTCTCCCAAGCAAAGACCATCGCTGAAATCACCACACCGATCAATACCGCTAGTGCTAGGTTATGCAGAAAAACGGTAATTAAGGACACTAAAACCATGACCGCAACATCCATCTTCGGCATTTTACCAAAGGTGCGCAAGCTCGCCCATTCAAAGGTTCCTATACTCACCATGATCATCAATCCCGTGAGAGCAGCCATAGGCACTTGCTCAATCAAATCTGAACCAAACATGATGAATACTAATAGCATAACAGCAGCCACAATTCCTGACAATCGGGCGCGTGCTCCTGAAGAAACGTTGATCAAGCTTTGACCAATCATGGCGCAGCCACCCATTCCAGAAAAGAATCCAGTAACCGTATTGGCGATTCCCTGAGCCACTGCCTCTTTATTGCCCCATCCCCTCGTTTCGGTGATTTCATCTATAAGATTCAACGTCAATAGACTTTCAATCAATCCTACTCCAGCAACAATGAGCGCATATGGAAAGATGATCGTTAAAGTCTCAAAGTTGAATGGAAGATCAGGGATGTGAAAAGGAGGAAAACCACCCTTAATGCTCGCAATATCACCCACTGTTTTCGTGTCAATATCTAACAGAAGCACTGCCGCAATCACCACTAATATAGCGGTCAATGAAGATGGAATCTTCTTCGTCAATCGAGGCAATCCCCAAATAATAAGCATGGTCAATGACACCAATCCAAGCATTATAAACAATTGAGATCCCGTCATCCACTCTAAAACGCCTGTTGCATTCTCCACTTTAAATTGATCAAGCTGAGACATGAAAATCACAATGGCCAAGCCATTTACAAAGCCGAACATCACAGGATGAGGAACCAATCTGATGAATTTACCAAGCTTTAAAAAGCCAGCGGTCATTTGAATCAAACCAGCCAAAACAACAGTTGCAAAAACGTATTCTACACCATGACTAATGGCCAGGGCAACAATCACCACCGCTACAGCGCCAGTCGCACCAGATATCATTCCTGGTCGTCCACCTAAAATTGAAGTAATCAACCCCATCGTAAATGCCGCATATAAGCCCGTCAAAGGCGACAAACCGGCAATCATAGCAAAGGCAATTGCCTCAGGCACTAAAGCCAAGGCAACGGTCAATCCTGAGAGGATTTCGATCTTATAATCTACCTTCTGTTTAAAGTCGAAAAGATTGATGTATTTCTTCATAAGTTCCTGGCTAGTAATTCAATTCAAAAAAGGGCGCGAAGGTAAGCTTACTATTTGGGTTAATGATTTACCCCACAGTTTTTATAGTTTTGATCAACATCCAACAAAATGGCCAAGAAAAGCGACCTTAAAACGAAAGAAAATGAAGCCAGCGTCTTAGACTTCATTCAGAACACAGATAGTCCAGCCTCTAAAAGTGACTGCATAGAATTAATCCAATTGATGGAACGCACCACAAACTCAAAACCTAAAATGTGGGGACCAAGCATTGTAGGCTTTGGTTCTTACCATTACAAATATGCCAGCGGACGTGAGGGAGACTGGTTTGTCTGTGGGTTTTCTCCCAGAAAGCATGGCTTGTCAGTTTATTTAATGTGCGACTTACAAAAACCTTCCGTATTGCTGAAGAACCTGGGGAAATTTAAAATGGGGAAATCGTGTTTGAATATTAAAACTCTTGCTGATATTGACCTAAACGTATTAGAGAAGCTCATCATTCACACTCTGCAAAAAACTAAGGAACAATGATCAGGGCTGATTCTGTTGAAGGCTATATCGAGCAAAGTGAATGGAAGGAAGAACTTATTCTGTTGAGGAAACTAATTCTTGAAACTAGTTTAGAGGAAACTATAAAATGGGGTGCACCATGCTATACTTTGAATGGTAAAAATGTGCTCGGCTTAGCATCCTTTAAGAGTTACGTTGGCCTTTGGTTTCACAACGGAGTGTTTTTAAAAGACTCCGCTGATCGCCTAATCCAAGCAAGTGATAAAACAAAAGCGTTAAGGCAATGGAGATTTCATAATCTCAAAGAGATAAATCCAGACGAAGTCAGGCTATACATACTTGAGGCTATCCAAAATCAAGAGCTGGGAAAGGAAATCAAATCCACTTCTACTCCACTTTCCATCCCTCAGGAACTGAACCTAATTCTCAAAAACAATTCTCAGCTCAAATTTGCTTTCGAGGAACTTTCATCAGGAAAACAAAAGGAATATGCCGAATACATTAGCATTGCTAAACGGCTTGAAACGAAAAACTCACGCTGTGAGAAGATCATTCCGATGATTCTTTCAGGAATAGGATTGAACGATCAATACCGTTAATCAGAAGGCTTCAATTATCTTCTTCACATTCTATCAACAATGCTTTCGCACTCCAATAAGCGATAGTAACTTTATACGCTCAAGAAAATCCTTTTCTTTTAGCGCTTATGTATTTAATATTCGACACCGAGACCACTGGTAAAATTGAAAACTGGAAAGCAGAAGTCTCTGAATTTGAGTCGTTTCCGCGCGTAGTTCAGTTGGCTTGGCAGCTTCACGACTACAAAGGCGAGCTTATCGAGGTTAAGAACTATGTCATTAAACCTGATGGCTACACGATCCCTTTCAACGCAGAAAAGATCCACGGAATCAGCACAGAACGCGCTGAGAAAATAGGCGTGCCACTTGCATTTGTCATGGACGAATTCAAGAAAGCACTGGAGGAAACCGATTTCGCAGTAGGTCACAACATCGAATTCGACATGAAAGTCATGGGCGCTGAATACGCTCGTGCCGATCGTGATGATGGATTGATGAAGAAGAAAACACTTGACACCATGAGGTCAAGTACGAACTTCTGTCAGCTTCCTGGTGGCAGAGGGAAAAGTTTCAAGTTCCCTACCCTTTCTGAGCTTAACGAGAAACTGTTTAGTGAAAAAATTGATAATGCTCACAATGCATCTGCAGACGTTGAGGCCACCGCGCGCTGTTTCCTAGAACTTATAAGAATTGGAGTATTCACAGCAAAAGACCTGCACTCTAATGACGAGTACATCAAACTCTTTAAGGAAACCAATAAAAAACCATTTCAGCTTATTGGTCTAAACATTAAACCTTATGAGCCTGAAGATCTTCAGGTAAAAACCGAAACGAAAGATGAATCAGCACCTTCTAAGTTTGAGATAAAAGAAAATAAAGACCTACTTAAGGATTATCCTTTCGTTCACCTTCACAACCACACCCAATTTTCAATCCTACAATCCACTTCGGATATTAAATCAATTGTGAGGCAGGCGGCTGCATTTGAAATGCCAGCAATCGCCATAACCGACTTCGGAAACATGATGGGTGTTTTTCACTTTGTGAAAGAATGTGAGATAAATGGCATCAAGGCCATTGTAGGCTGTGAGTTTTTTGTGGCAGATGAATACAAGAAGCAGCAATTTACAAAAGACGCCCCAGACAAACGCTTCAGACAAGTATTGATTGCTAAAAATGAAAAAGGCTACCACAATCTTTCTAAACTGTGTTCGGTTGGATTTATTGATGGTTTTTATGCTGGACTTCCACGTGTTGGTCGGGATGTTATAGAACAATATAAAGAAGACCTGATTTGTACCACAGGAGGATTAGGTGGAGAGGTGGCCGATTTGATTCTTAACATTGGCGAAAAGCAAGCTGAAGAAGCATTTGTTTATTGGCATAAACTCTTTGGCGATGACTTCTATGTGGAGCTACTGCGCCATGGACTAGAAGAAGAAAAACGCGTAAACAAAGTGTTGTTGCGCTTTTGCGAGAAATACAACGTGAAGTACTTTGCAGCGAACGATGTTTTCTACCAAAAGAAAGAAGACGCTAATGCACATGATATTCTTTTATGCGTAAAAGATGGCGTGCAGCAGGATATGCCTATCGGTTATGGACGTGGATTTCGCTATGGAATGCCGAATCAGGAATTTTATTTCAAGAGTGGCGATGAAATGAAAGAACTGTTCAAGGATTTGCCTGAGGCGATCATTACAGTTTCTGAAATCGTTGAAAAAATCGAAGAGTTCAAATTGGGCAGAGACATCCTTCTTCCAAAATTTGAAATACCTGAAGACTTTGAAGGGGAAAATGAATACTTAGCGCACCTTACTTATGAAGGTGCCAAGAAAAAGTACGGAGAGATCACTCCAGAAATCAAAGAGCGTATAGACTTTGAGCTGAGTGTGATAAAAGATATGGGCTTTCCTGGCTATTTCTTGATTGTTCAAGATTTCACCACCGAAGCACGTAAAAGAGATGTTTGGGTTGGTCCAGGTCGCGGATCTGCAGCGGGTTCTGCTGTGGCATATTCAGTAGGTATTACCAATATCGACCCAATAAAGTACAAACTACTCTTCGAGCGTTTCTTAAATCCAGAAAGGGTTTCAATGCCCGATATTGATATTGACTTTGATGATGAAGGACGTGATAAAATCATCGACTATGTGGTGAAAAAATATGGCCAAACTCAAGTGGCTCAGATCATCACTTATGGCACTATGGCTGCCAAGTCTAGTATACGTGATGTTGCGCGAGTAATGGATCTACCACTTTCAGATGCTGACCGCATTTCGAAGTTGGTTCCGGACCTCAAGAAGTTCAAGCACATATTTGGTCGAACAGCTGAAGAACTAAAGAAAGAATTCAATGGTGATGACCTTGCCAATGTAAAACAGCTTATAGAAATCAGCGAGCAAGAAAACGAAGAAGGAAGGATTCTAAACCAAGCGCGAAAACTAGAAGGTTCGGTCAGAAATACTGGTATTCATGCTTGCGGGATAATTATTACACCTCAGGATATTCGAGAATTCATTCCTGTAGCCACTGCCAAAGATTCAGATCTGCTCGTAACCCAATTTGACAACAGCGTTGTAGAGAGTGCTGGTCTGTTAAAGATGGACTTCCTTGGTCTAAAAACATTGACCATTATGAAGGATGCCATCAAGCTGATCAAACAGCGACATGGGGTCGATATTAATCCTGATAAAATCCCTCTTGATGACGAAAAGACCTTTGAACTCTATCAAAAGGGTGAAACGAACGGAACATTCCAGTTTGAATCCGTTGGCATGCAGAAAAACCTGCGCCTGCTAATACCAAACAATATTGAAGATTTGATTGCAATGAACGCCTTGTATCGTCCAGGTCCATTGCAGTTCATCGATACGTTTATCAAAAGAAAGCAAGGCACAGATGATGTTGAGTATCCTCACGAAAAATTGGAGCCTATTCTGAAGGACACCTATGGTATCATGGTCTACCAAGAGCAGATCATGCAAACCGCTCAGATTCTAGCGGGATATTCACTTGGTGCTGCGGATATTCTGAGACGTGCCATGGGTAAGAAGAAAATGGACGTGATGGAACAGCAGCGCGTCATTTTCAGAGATGGCTGTAAAGAGCACAATCAAATAGATGCTGAAAAAGCAGACGAGATATTTGATGTGATGATGAAGTTCGCTGAATACGGCTTCAACAGATCGCACTCTGCTGCCTATTCGTTTGTCGCCTTTCAAACTGCGTACCTAAAAGCCAACTACCCTGCTGAATACATGGCCTCTGTGCTAACGCACAATATGAATGACATAAAGAAAGTGACCTTCTTTATGGAAGAGTGTAAGCGCATGGGAATGCCTGTTCTTGGTCCAGATGTAAACGAAAGTGAATACAAATTCACCGTTAATAGCAAGGAAGAAATTCGATTCGGAATGGGTGCCATCAAGGGAGTTGGTGTAAATGCTGTTGAAGCAATTGTTGCTGAACGTAAAGAACAAGGAACATTCAATTCGATCTTTCATTTTGCCTCTAGACTAGACCTTAGAACGGTAAACAAGAAGAACTTTGAGGGATTGGCTGTTGCCGGTTCATTCGACTCTTTTGAAGGTGTGCATCGCGCGCAGTATTTCCATGAAGATGAGAAAGGACAAACGATCATTGAAAAGGCTATTCGTTATGGAAATGCCCTTCAAGAAGCCGAGAACAGTGCTCAGGCATCCTTGTTTGGTGAATCCGATGAAGCAGAAATACCAGAACCCCCTATTCCACCAGCTCCAGAATGGAGAACACTAGATCAACTCAATCGTGAAAAAGAAGTTGTTGGTGTTTATATTTCTGGTCACCCATTGGACGACTTCAAATTTGAAATCGATCAATTTGCGAATGCTGACACTTCTATTCTTGAAGATCTAGATGGAATAAGACAACGAAAGGAAACACGCATCGCAGGTATTATAACAAGCGCATCACACCTCACTTCAAAAACAGGTTCTCCTTATGGACGTTTTGTACTTGAAGATTATAAAGGCTCTCACGAGTTTGTGCTTTTCAAGGATGACTACATTAAATTCAAGAGCTACTTGACTCAAGACTGGTTTGTGTTGATTCATGTGGTAATAGGTGGATGGTATAGTAAGCGTGATCAAAAAGAAGTGCTGCGTCTAAATGTTAAAAAAATCGACCTTTTGTCAGATTTACGCGACAAGCTCGTCAAACAGATAAACATTGATGTTTTACTCAAGAATATCAATGAACCAATGATTTCTAGAATTCGAACTTTATGCAAAAAACACAAGGGTAACATTCCAATTCAAGTGAATGTGCATGATGAAGACACGATTCTTGAAATGCCCAGCAGATCTCTAAGAGTCAATATGACGCGTGAGATGACAGAAGAACTTGAACGGTTAGAAAACCTATCGTGGAGTATAAAAAAGAACTGACAGAATGTCCCAATTGAACAAATGGTGAAACATTTGATTTAATAACTTCGTTAAACTAAAGATTAAATAACTCTTATACAATCATAAAATGACAGTAGAATTCACAGACAGCAACTTCGAAGTAGAAGCGCTTAATTCAGATAAACCAGTAATGGTCGACTTTTGGGCTGAATGGTGTGGCCCTTGCCGCATGGTTGGTCCAATCGTTGAAGAAGTAGCCAAAGAATATGGCGACAAAGCATTGGTTGGTAAGCTGAATGTAGATAACAACCCAGGAGTTGCACAGAAATACGGCATCAGAAGTATTCCAACGATCCTTTTCTTCAAGAATGGAGAAATTGTTGATCGTCAAGTAGGTGCAGTGCCTAAAGCTGCATTGGTAAAGAAGCTGGAAGCGCATATGTAATTCCGGCAACCTAACTAAACGGTTGAAAAGTCTCTCCGGAAACGCGAGAGGCTTTTTTTTGCTCCGAATCTTATATAATAATCCATCCGTAAATCCGTAATATCGCACTATGCCCATTGATCATTTCAACGCACAGAAATACGGACGATTAGAATTAAGAGCCAAACAAGCTGTTGAAGGGTTCATTACAGGTATGCACAAAAGTCCATATCATGGATTTTCTGTAGAGTTTGCAGAACACCGAGCATATAACAATGGCGAGAGTACAAGGCATATAGATTGGAAGCTATATGCCAGAACGGATAAAATGTTCGTAAAGCGTTTTGAAGAAGAGACAAACTTGAGATGTCAGATCTGTTTAGATAGATCAGGGTCTATGTTCTACCCAAAAGCTACGGATGAAATTCACTCGAATAAAATAGGGTTTTCAATTCAAGCTTCAGCATCTCTCGTCTACTTAATGAGGTCTCAAAGAGACGCTGTTGGTGTCACACTCTTCGGAAATGGAATAGAATGGTCAACTCCTGCGAAAAGCAATTCAGCACATCATAATTACTTGTTTCAAGAGTTAGAAAAAGAATTCGACAAGAAAGAAGGTGCTTCTTCCTCCAACATTGTATCCTCTCTCCATAAGATTGCAGAAATGGTTCACAAGAGATCACTGATTGTGATTTTTAGCGATTTTATCGATAGCGTCTTCATCAATGATGAAAGTCAAACCGAATTATTCGAAGCACTGCAGCATTTGAGATACAACAAACATGAGGTTGTTCTATTTCACGTTTACGATAAGAAAACAGAATTGAACCTAGACTTGGAAAACCGTCCTTACACCTTTGTTGATTTGGAAACGGGCGAGCAAATCAAGGTGAATCCCAATGAAGTGAGGGAACAATACGAATCTTTGCGTAAAAAGAAAGTAGGCGATGTTAAACTAAAATGTCGCCAATTCGGCATTGATTGGGTAGAAACCGACATCTCAGAACCTGTAGATAAAGTACTTGAACGCTTTTTAGCGAAGCGCGCAAGAATGCGCTAATTAGGATTGATTCATCAATTTTAAGATGCCAAGCAAGTAGCTTTCCATTCCAAATCCTGATATACTTCCAATAGCATGTTTTCCTAAATGCGAAACGTGTCTAAAATCTTCTCGAGCAAAAATATTACTCATATGAATCTCGATCACTGGCTTATCAATGGCTGCAACAGCATCTCCGATTGCCACTGAAGTATGGGTGTAAGCTCCTGCATTCAGTAATATCCCTTTCAGGCTAGCCTCTTTGTCAAGCTCATGAAGGGTGTTGATCAAATCTCCTTCTACGTTTGATTGATAATAAGCAAAGTCTATTTGGGGGAAGCCTTGCTTCATGTCTGCTACAAACTCCTCAAAAGACTTTGAGCCATAAATATCCTTTTCTCGCTTACCTGTGAGATTTAAGTTTGGACCGTTTACTATCGCAATTTTCATAAGGCAATAGTACGAAGTGATGAATGAACAATGAACTATGAAAAATGAATTTTAACGGTTCATTGCACGATGAAAAAATAGATGACCTTCACATAGAATGTGGGACACGTATAAAAAAGGATTCAAAGCTTATTTGCGACTGGAACGCTCTCTTTCCGAGAACAGCATAGTTGCCTACTTGGAAGACGTGAATAAGCTCACCTCCTACTTAGAGTCTACAGGAAAGGTTATTTCTCCAGATCAAGTAGTCACAAAAGACCTTGAAGCTTTCGTTAAATGGATTGTTGAAATAGGTTTAGCCGCTTATACTCAGGCAAGAATAATCAGCGGCATCAAAGCATTCTATAAGTACTTAGAGCTCGAAGATGTCATCACTGAAGATCCTACGGCATTATTGGAAGCGCCTCGTCTTGGGCGCAAACTTCCAGACACGCTGAACAATTCAGAAATCGAATTAATGCTCGCAGCAATTGACCGAAGCAAACCTGAAGGAGAGCGGAACCGAGCTATTATTGAAACGCTTTATGCATGCGGACTTCGTGTCAGTGAATTGGTCAACCTAAAGATCAGCAATCTATTTTTGAAAGAAGGATTCATTCGGGTTATTGGCAAAGGTGATAAAGAGCGCCTCGTCCCGATCCACGAAACGGCCGGAAAAAGTATAGAGCTGTACATCAACGAAATAAGAGTGCACATCACTCCGAATCCAGGACAAGAAGATTATGTTTTCCTGAGCAAACGAGGCTCCAAATTAAGCCGTGTCATGATCTTTTATATCATCCGCGACCTAGCCGCAATAGCTGGTATTCAGAAGACCATCAGTCCGCATACTATGCGTCATAGTTTTGCGACTGAATTGGTTGAAAATGGTGCCGATCTCAGAGCAGTTCAAGAGATGTTGGGTCATTCTTCTATCACGACCACAGAGATTTACACGCATCTAGATCGAAAGTTCTTGCGCAAAACAATCATCGAACATCACCCGATGTATAATGGTAAAATGAAAAGGTAATGAAGAAATTCACCCTTACAATTTTAGTCGCAATCCTATTGAATGCTTGCACTGATTCACGGGTAGATTCGAGTGCGTATAGCACTATGCTCAGCACTCTATTATCTCACTCCGTAAAAGAAGTTTCCATACTTCAAACAGACGAAAAAGAGAATGCTATATATCTTGACGCACGATCAAAACGAGAATTCGATGTGTCTCACATTAAAGACGCAAAATTTATTGGCTACGATACGCTGAACTTTAAAGCCTTAGAAAGTCTCCAAAAAGATGAAGAGATTATCATCTATTGCTCGGTAGGCTATCGAAGTGAAGTAATATGCAAGAAGCTTTCAGAACTAGGATTCACGAATGTCAGCAATCTATATGGAGGTTTGTTTGAATGGGTAAATCAAAGTAAGCCGATTGTTGATGGTGAAGGCAATATCACTAACCGAGTTCATGCCTTTGACAAAAGCTGGGGAATATGGTTAAATAAAGGTGAAAAGGTATATTGAGAAGCCTTTGACAAGCAGTATTTTCGGCAAAATGCTATGAATTAATGATTTGGCTCTTAACATGCGAGCATTATTCGAATGGACTTCCATTGAAATACGCAGAAGTATTCGTGGATGCCGTTGACGTATTGGAAAGTCATAGGGGATATGATCTTCGCGTAGCACCTATGTTTATAAGACTAGAACCACTCTTTGACGAGTCAATTCACTATCGTTACTCAAGACTTTTAATCGAACCAAATCGGTCACTGAGTCATAAGCACCTCTTCTCCCCTTTTACAACTGGATTTTCAGCGTCTGAGAAGGCTGACCTAATAAGCAACTACTACCAACCTTATCGCAAGAGAATTGAGGAATTCATTGGGTCCTATATCGATCAAGGAGTATTTCATATCTCAGTACATTCTTTTACACCCAAACATGGCAATCAAAATAGAGAAACACCAGTGGGGTTGAAATTCGACTCATCCAAATCTCAAGAACGAAATCTGGCTGTTATCTGGAAAAAGATGTTAATGGATATAGATCCGAGTATTAATGTCAGATTCAATTACCCCTACCGTGGAGCTGCGGATGGTTTCACTACATATTTACGAAAGTGTTTTCCGAAGAATTATATTGGCTTTGAACTAGAAATAAGAAATGATCAAATTCTTGATTTGCGCTCAAGTATCTACCAAAGCTTGGCTAATTTAAGGGGTGTGTTGGAGTAAGAACTCTCAGTCTTTTCTATTCAAATTACGCTTTTCAGCAAAAAAAGGATTTAGAATAGACTTCACGAACGTGAGTATGAAGCTGAAAAGCAATGCCCACCAAAAATTCCGTACCGAGAATCCTAAAACCATCCAATCTGCTAGCAAGATAATTACAGCATTGATTACCAGCAGAAACAACCCAAGTGTAAATACGGTAACGGGTATTGTGAAAATAACGAGCAACGGCTTCACAAATTGATTGAGCAATGCCAATGCTATCGCTACTAAGACTGCGTCAAGAAATCCTCCTATAATCACACCAGGCAGCAAATACGAAGCAACCAATGCAGCGATTGATGTAATTAATATGTTGATGATTATTCTATTCATAATTTATGCGGCTAAAACCCACCACTAAAAGCAACAAGTAAAGCAATGTAACCTATAAATAATAATGTAATCAATACAGATAAAATCGTCAGAACCAAACCAGCAATTGAGCCAATCTTACCCATCATTTGAACATTTTCATTTTCGCTCTTCATTGCCCTGCGACCTAATACAAGAGCAAGCACGCCAAATACAATATTGACCAAAGGAACTGTTATGAGCATTAATGATATGCCTGCAAAAACAAGGCTCAAAATAGCGGCAGTCATTAAAGGATCATTCTCTTCTTTTGATTCTTTTGACTCAAGCAAAACACTCTCAGACATGCCTTGATCATGCATGTAAATCTCACCATCCTTCTTCTTGTTTCTTTTAAATGCCTTGAGCACTGACTTAAACTCTCGTTTACATTCATTCCTTATTTCAATATACTCCGTTTTCTGTTTTGATTGTGTTTCTTGAGTGATTTCAAATTCCACTTGATCAACACTGTCATCAAATGGAATTTGCATCTCAATACTTAAATCATTCTTTGTTTTAGCGGCTCTTGATCCTTGAGCATGCGCTAATCCATTAATATGAAATCCTGTTCGGTGTTTTCGCTTTTGAAAAAAGCCATTGTTCACCACATCATTAGAGCTGCTGCAGGAGACCATTATCGCAGCCAATATTAAAAGTGTTAAAAATTTCTTCATCAATATTTATTTGTGAATCAAATAAAGTGATTAATTTAAATGATAAACCATTAATCCTTATAAAATGAAATCACTTTTTTTAGCGGCATTATTTACAATGTCAATCGTTTCTGCATCCTGGGCTGATAATTATCATCTGAATGAATCTAAGCTAGATCAGGCTTTTGAATCAAGTGTAGATGTTTCCAATGATTTGAGCGTCACTTCATTTTTCGAAAGTTCATCTGGTAATGCTAATGCTATGTTAGCTGATGGTGGGATGGACAAACATACACTTGGCGCAATTATTTGTTTTGCTGAATGGTTTTTAGGTGTCGGTATTTTAATTCCAATCCATAGACTCTATCTTGGGTGTGGAGACAAAACCATAAAGGTTGTGGCACTTTATTGCGTGACACTAGGTGGTTGTGGTCTTCTGCCTATTATCGATGGGATAATGCTGATAATGAACCAAGGTGGGACAAAGTATATAGATAATCCTAAATTCCTAATGTGGACGAAATAATTCATCCAACATTCATTTTAATAAAAGCCTCCAATTTAATTGGGGGCTTTTTTTTCGTCTTCTAGAAGTTTGAAAAAGTATTTCTTTTGATTCAAAGTAAGTTCTGGGTTTCCACTTACTGAAGCTCTGTAGGACTTCTCACTGAAATTGATTTCCTTCTCTTGGTTTAGGCTGTGCAAGGCTTTTATTTCAAATAACCTGAAGATTATGTTGTCAGGATATCGCGTCAAAAGACTACCCACATAACCCAATGCTTGTTTCGGATCTTTATCCAAGTCAAAAGCGATTCTCATTAAAAAATAAGTTGATTCTTCTCGAAGTAATATGTCATCACTTGAAGAACATTTCAAAAGGAAATCTATGCCTTTTTTCTTGTCCCCGTCAGGAAAAAAGAAAAGGTATGGCCGCATGATAGAATAGTCTTCATGGGCTTTTTGCATGAAATAGTAATAGAGTCCCGATGTCAAATAGAAGGGTTCATATTCTTCCTCCCGACCAAATGAATCTGAAATGTCATCAATACATGCATTTAAGTAACTGGCTGCCGTGAGATAGTTGTTATCCAACAGATCAAATCTGGTTCTAAAGGCATTTACAATGATCAATGAAAATGCAGCCTCATCTTCATCTTCAAGGAAGTTTTTGGCTTTATCTTTTGATTCATTTAGATGATAAACGAACTTCTTCTTCAGTTTGTCATCTTCAATACCTCCAGAAAGTATCTGCCACCAAATCAAATTGGCCCGTAACAGAGACCACACAGGATGGTTTGGTTGCTCTGCTTCGAAAACAGAAATACTAGAATCAGCAGACAACAAATGATAATCATAGATCTGCTTGAATGCAATACCCACATTCTTTTTCAACTGTTCTTGACCATAAGAATCAGATACATTAAATGCAGTAATTACAAGTAAAACAACTACTGAACGAAAGACAGAGATTAGTCGTGTCATTATTAATCAAAAACAAGATTTTTAACCTCTGATTTTATGGTAGTTTTGAGGCTCAAGGGCAAAGGCGAAACTAATGAAATTCAGATTCTACAAGTGGTTACTTTTTGGCTTGGTTATTCTATCAAGTTCATTCACACCTAGAGCAGGTATAGAGTTGATAAGCATGGACTTAACTGCCAGGACATTGTTTCAAGGGAAATCAGTCACTGGTATCGGAACATTGTATTACAAAGTTCAAGGAAGTGAACTTGTCACGAAGATGAACACTCCAGTTGATCAAGTAGTATTTACCAATGCTATTGGTGAGTATAAGAGCTATGACATTAAGGAGAATAAAGTAATTCTGCTCGAAGGAGAGGATTTGAGTAGTAAAAAAAGCTTCATTTATCAGTTTTTAAATGGCCAAACGAATGACTTAGGATTGCGTGATCTTGGTTTTAAAATGATCAATACTCGTTTTGAGGATGACATCATGATCAACGAATGGCAAGCACCAAGTAACAAGCAAGTATCCTCTCAAAAAGTGGAAATTGCTTTTGAAAACTACCTCCCTATTTATGTCGGATTTTTTGACGCAGATGGCGGTATCATTCAAAAGACCTATTACACTAATTATCAAGATGTACTCTACACTAAAATGCCTTTTACAATTACCGAAATCAACTATCGCGCAGAAGGTGATTCTTCTATCAGTAGAAAAACATATTCAAACCTTAAGCTGAATGGAAATGTCACAGATTATTGGTTGAATTATAAAATTCCTGAAAACGCAGAGGTAATCGTTCAGTCTAATGGCAATTCAACTTTTCAGGATTGATGAAAAACAGTTTTTACATTATTTTTCTTCTGGCGTTTATCGTTTTCACAATGGGTTTTTCCGCGTATAGTCAATTGAGCTATTCTGATATTGAGTTGATCGAGAATGTGAACATGGAAGATCATGCTTTTGATGCGAGAAGGCCTCAATTTATGAAGATTGGAAATAATGTACTAACACGTTACAACCCCATTTCATTGTTATTCAGTGGGTCACTTTTCTTCTACCAAAAAGTGATTTCACCGCAATTGCAATCAAGGTGTCCCTATGAAATAAGTTGTTCTGCTTTTAGCAAAGCTAGTATTGAAGAGTTTGGCATCATCAAAGGAATTCCAATGTCCGCGGATAGGTTAACAAGGTGCACACAATTCAGCGTTATTGATATTCTTCCAAGTCAAGTAAATCCGCGCACAGGTCAAATTATAGACCATCCCAGTAAATATCGCACACATAAGCATCACCACTGATAGATGAGCTTCCTTCGAACTTTACACATTCTTTGTTTTCTCTTCTGTGTTGGTTGCAATCTCCAATCAAATGCGCAAGACACTGCTCATAATACGGTTGATACCAACATTATTGATTCAGTGCATGCAGATAGTTCTCAAACAACTTTTGATGTAAAGCCCACGAGGTATCAGCTTCAAAAAGAGGAGTTCACCTTTGTTCTTTATCTGATTTCATCAGAACTTTATGACGATGCTCTTTATACACTGAATCGATTAAATACTGACAGCATTGCGAATCCGAACATGCAAGACAGTGTCAACTACTATATTGGTTGGATAAAGTATTTTAAGCAGGACTTTCACGGTGCTATCGCCTCTTTCTCGGCTGTTGAATCCTCTAGTATAGTAATAGCTTCCAGCTTCTATAATTCTATCTGTTACATTCAAATAGATAGCCTAGCAAAAGCCAGACATGTACTGCAAAATTTAGATGTATCATCTGATGCCAAACTTGACAACTTAAAAATCCTACAACTCCGCGGGATATCGCTTCTTGAAAGAGATTTTACCTCCTATGATAGTTTATCATTGCTCAGCGTTGAGCGTTCGTTTGTTACTGAATCAGAAATGAATGAAATGACCAATTACGCTGACTTGATGAGATCATACAAAAGAAAATCACCCTGGATTGCTGGATTGCTTTCAGCAATAGTTCCTGGATTAGGTAAGTTTTATGCGGGATATCGCGGAACTCCTTTTGGAGCGATGTATATGACAATACCGCTTGGAGCAATTGCCGCTGAAAGCCTCATTATTGCTGGAGTTGCGAGTTTACAATTTATTGCTCTAGGAGCCCTATTTGGAGTTTTCTATGTAGGAAATGTTTGGGGAAGTGTATTAAGTGTTTATGCTAAAGAACAAGAATTTTATGAAGAACTTGATCACAATATTGAGTTTGATCTGCATACTCCCGTTCGCAGGGCTTTCCGCTAGTCCAACCGAACTGGTTTTTTTCAGATCAGCAGATAGTTTAAGGGCCGCTGGATTAATCGATGATGCAATTATTGCATATGAATATGCAGCATATACGGCTATCAATAATTTGACACGCACTAAAGCATTGGTGAATAAAGCCGACTGTCTATTGGAAAAAGATAGAATAGGACAAAGTGAATTAACTCTTTCACGACTCAACTATTTTGGATTGAATGATTCTCTGCAATATGAGGCTCGGTATAAGTCAGCACTCTATTCCTATCTCAATAAGAATTTTGAAGAAAGCATCGCTCAGTTCAAGATGATTCAGCAATTCCTTCCAATAGAATATTCCATCAATTCCAAACCGTTGTATGCACTTGCATTGAATGAAACACGGGAATGGACAGAAGCCAAAGAGCAGTTGCATACTTGGGGCAAGTACCATTTTTCAGAAGACACTGCTGTCATGAATGATTTTAACGCCCGGATCAATGAAACGTATCAGGTGAAAAATCACCCTAAGCTAAAAGATCTTGATAAAGCTCAGGTTTGGGCTCAACTCTTGCCTGGGACTGGTCAGTTATATTCCGGTTATTTCTTTGACGCTGCTTTCACTTCAGTAATGGTGCTTTCGGGTATTGGAATAGCAGCTTATGGTGTGCTTGTCGCAAAGTATTATGTGACAGGAATACTTTTAGGCTATGGGGTGTTTCAACAATTCTATTTAGGGGGTCAGAAAAGATCAGAGTTTTTGGCCAACGAAAGAAACTATAAAAAAGAACGAGCATATAATGATCTATTGAAGGAAGTGATTATCAAATACTCAAAAACAAAAAAGGCCCAATTTTAACGACTGAGCCTATTCAAAAGTTTTAACTAAAATTAGTTACCCCAAACTCTAAATTTAGGATTGTCTTTGTACTTGTTAAATTGCTCGTCTCTTTTGAATATTACACCCCAAAAGTGAACAAGAGCCACAACATTACCATAAACTGGAATACACAACTCTTGTATCACATTGTCTCTCCGCCGTTTCCCATGTAGCTTCTGTGTAAGCCAATAGATCCGAAAGAAATCAGCACGATTAAAATAACCAGTTTTGATAGGCTCATCGATATACAATATTGAGGTTGCTAACTTACGAATTGATAAATATCATATTAATGATGTTTCAACCACTTTTCTGATTGATAGCGATAATCCGATTGACCATCCAATTGACCATCCAATTGACCATCCAATTGACCATCCAATTGATCATCTAATTTACCCCAAACTCTAAATTTAGGATTGTCTTTGTACTTGTTAAATTGCTCGTCTCCTTTGAATACTACACCCCAAAAGTCAACAAGAGCGACAACGTTACCATAAACTGGAATACACAAGTATTTGTACCACATTTTCTCACCACCATTGCCCATATAGCTTCTGTGTAAGCCAATAGATCCACAGAAATAAGCGCGAATAAGATAACCCATTTTAGTCGGCTCATCGTCATTGAACATAGAAGAAACGAGTGGTGACGCAGTCTCTGAAAGAGTAATGTCTTCTGCAGCAGCAAAAGCACTTTCAATATTATTGTCATTTAATTTATAGTTTCCCGCAAATGATGCACTTGCAGCAAAACCAGTTAGAAGAATGGAAAGAAGAAGTTTTTTCATTTTTTTTTAGATTTAATAAAGTGAATATAGTTTAAATTTTTTATCGCGAAGTCATCTACGAATTAGTTCTTATTCATCTTGAAAGATGAATCTCTCATATCTATCCTGAATAAAAAGAATTTGTCGGAACGGTCAAATTTATTTTTTATATATCCTTCTCAGAAGGACCGGCAGTAAGATTAAATCTACCACGACAGCGACTGCCAGTGTGATGCCGATGAGTAGCCCTAGATAATGCGTACTTCTAAAACTTGAACAGGAATACTATTCGGCTATGGGGTGATTCAACAGTTCCATTTAGGGGCTCAGAAAAGATCACAGTTTTTGGTGAACAAAAGAAACTATAAAAGAAAACGAGCATATAATGATCTATTAAAAGAAGTGATTATCAAAAACAAAAAAGGCCCAATCTAAACGACTGAGCCTTTTCAAAAGTTTTAACTAAAATTAGTTACCCCAAACTCTAAATTTAGGATTGTCTTTGTACTTGTTAAATTGCTCGTCTCCTTTGAATACTACACCCCAAAAGTCAACAAGAGCGACAACGTTACCATAAACTGGAATACACAAGTATTTGTACCACATTTTCTCACCACCATTGCCCATATAGCTTCTGTGTAAGCCAATAGATCCACAGAAATAAGCGCGAATAAGATACCCCGTTTTGGTAGGCTCATCGTCACTCAACATAGAAGAAACGAATGGTGACGCAGTCTCTGAAAAAGTAATGTCTTCTGCAGCAGCAAAAGCACTTTCAACAGCATTGTCACTTAATTTATAGTTTCCTGCAAAAGATACACTTGCAGCAAAACCAGTTAGAAGTACGAAAAGGAAAAGTTTTTTCATGTTTATTTTGATTTGATTGGAACAAACATAGCGTAAATCATTTTATCTCGAAGTGATTTACGAATTAGTTCTTGTTTATTTTGTCAAGATGAATCTCTTAATATCTATTCTAAATAAAAAGAATTTGCCTAAACGGTCAAATTTACTTTTTATATATCTTTCTTAATAGAACTGGCAGTAAGATCAAATCTGCCACGACAGCCACTGCCAGTGTGATGCTGATGAGTAGCCCTACATAATGCGTACTTGTGAAACTTGAACTCGAAAGTGTCAAGAATCCAGAACAAAGAATCAGACTTGTGAGCAAAATAGCTTTACCTGTTGAAATAGAAGTTCGCCTCAGTGCCCAAATCACAGATCGCCCTTTGGAAAGCTCCAACTTGAACTTACTCAGATAATGTATGGAGTCATCAACAGCTATTCCGAAAGCGATGCCGAAGATTATTGATGTGGATACTTTAAGGTCAATGCCTGTCAGCCCCATAAAACCTCCAATAACCATAAGAGGCAAAACGTTAGGAGTCAAGGTAATCAATGCCATCCTCAACGACTTGAATAATACACCCATAATGATAGCCACAACAAGCAACGCAAAGATGAGTCCACTCATCATATTCATTGAAAGGGTTTCATTGTTCTTATCGATTAACAATGCCATTCCAGTGAGCCTGAAATCAATCGTTTCCAATGGGAATTTGTCAAAATGAGCAACCAATTCCTCATTCATTTTTTTTGTTTGCAAACCTCCCAAGTCGCTCATCTTTCCCGTAAACCGGCCCTCTCTAAATTCATTGGCCAATAGAGCATTAAACTCTGGGCGCTTTTGAATTCTTGAAACTAACCTTAACACTGAATTATATCTAGATTCACTTGTTGGCACAACATAAGCAGTATCGTGACCACCGGAAAGAGCCTGGTTTGCAGTGCGCAATACATTCAGAGGTGAAAGAAGAAACCCTACTTCATACTCATCCTTGAGGTAAGAATCTATGCGCTGTAAATCTTTGACAACAGCCCTATCAAACATATTTGATGAGGAATCCTTAACAGAAACAAAGAGCTCAAAAGGACGCGCTCCAGCAAAGTTTTCTTCAAAGTACATGAAGCTTTTTCGCATTGGATCATCTGGTCCAACGTCCTCTAATAAGTAATTATCTACCTTAATATTAGAAATACCGATTGCAGATACGATTACAACAATTAATGACACAACTAATACGGTCGTTTGATTGCGCATTGAAAAAAGAAACATTTTCCTTACCAGTTTATTCCAGAACAGACTAGATGGTTCCTTGTACGCCAATTTTGGAACAGGATTCAACGCCAATATCGCTGGGAGTAAACTAAAGGCCAAAATGAACGCTATGAAAACTCCAATGGCAGCATATATTCCTAACTCCCTCACAGGCCTTATACCACTTGTAAGCAACGTAAGAAACCCCAAAGCAGTAGTCAAAGATGTAAGAAATGTTGCCATTCCAACTTGCTTGTAAGATATTCTTATGGCTGAATCCTTAGATAATCCATTACGGATTTCTTCGAAATACCTGCTTAACAAATGAATGACATCACTAATACCGACCACAAAAAGAATTAAAGGAAGAAGTGCGGTCATGATGTCGATCGGTTTGCCAATCAATCCCATAAGGCCTAAGGACCAAATCACTGATAAAACCACAATAAGCAACGGCACGACAACCCCCCAAATTGATCGATAAACAAGACTTAGAATGAGCACTACCAAAAGCACCGCAAGTATGAAGAACAGAGTGAACTCATACTTTATTTGATCAATGTAGTATGCTTGTCCAATGACTTTTCCTGCTGTGTGCATCTGATCAAACTCATATCGATCTAGCACCTCTTTCAACTTGAAATAAACCGTGTCTGTTTCAACCTTTGAAAGATTTGGTTCAATTTCTATCACCATGGATATGCTCTTAGCATCCTCAGAAAACAAACTACCTACTTCTTTTTGAAATTTATAAATCCTAGTGCTATCAGCGTTATACCTTGATTCATCTTCAGGGTGTAAGAGGCTAATTGCTATGGGTCCAAATGGGCCAATGGCGTAATCTTTGGCGTCAAATGGAGAAATGATGCGCTTTACCTCATCTACCGTCAAAAGTTCTTCACGAAGAGACTTCGCCTTTAATAAAAACTCTTTATCAAAGATTCCATCGTCATTTTTAAGCGCCAATAAAACAAAGTCTACGTCAGTGGCAAACTTTTCATTGTATTCTAAATAGAAATCAAGGGATGTGTCTTCTGAAGGAAAAAAATGTTCGAATTCGTAATCAAACTCTAAAGTGGTGATTTGGTAACCTGCAATTCCTGTAAATACAATTACCAGTAATACAATAAATCTCGCTAGTGCTTTGCTCATATAATAAGTAGAAATCTCTGCTACTTCTAACAGCGAACTTAGCAGTTTGATCTAATGTTATAAAAAAAAAGAAGAGGACCGATTGCTCGACCCTCTCCTTAATGCACGCAAATGCGCACTAACCTACCCTACTACCTATTCTTACTTTTCTTCTTTCACCTCTTCGAAGTCAACATCAGTGACTTCTTCATCATTGCTTTCACCTTCTTGACCTGCGTCTGCAGTTCCTTCAGCTTGAGCTCCTTGATCAGCATACATTTCTTGTGAAGCTGCTTGAAAAACAGTGTTTAGCTTTTCCATTGAAGCATCAATTGCGTCAAGATCTTTCGCTTCATGAGCCTTTTTCAACTCTGCTAAAGCCTCTTCAATTGGTCCTTTTTTATCTTCAGGCAACTTATCACCAAACTCTTTCATTTGCTTTTCTGTCTGGAAAATCAAATTGTCAGCTCCATTCAATTTATCAATGGTCTCTTTTGCTTTTGCATCAGAATCAGCATTTGCTTCTGCTTCTTGCTTCATCTTATCGATTTCCTCTTGGCTTAATCCAGAAGAAGCTTCGATTCGAATGCTTTGCTCTTTCCCTGTTGCTTTATCCTTAGCTGATACATTTAGTATACCATTAGCGTCAATATCAAATGTTACTTCGACTTGAGGCACACCTCTTGGTGATGGTGGAATACCATCTAAATGAAATCTTCCAATTGTTCTGTTGTCTTTCGCCATTGGACG
>Ga0209632_10001228_pt1 | contig 26211 bp, 25 predicted proteins | sample COG_10_FD_184754 | JGI IMG/M metagenome (GOLD analysis project Ga0209632, IMG submission 184754) | Pelagic Microbial community sample from North Sea - COGITO 998_met_10 (SPAdes) (version 2) | ecosystem: Environmental > Aquatic > Marine > Neritic zone/Coastal water | place: Helgoland, sampling... | reverse complement strand
AAAAAAAAAAAAAAAATAAAGGTTAAATATACAATGAATACTAAAACTATAAATATAATTAAGAGACTTATATTTGTTCTTATGTTGTCTATGGGTATGTTCTTATTATATCGATATGTAATATATAGAACTGTAGTGGAACCTATGATTTTTGATGGGAAATATATTAGAAACATATATAGTAAATATAATATTAAGATAAACACCTCAAAAAAGACATTAACGAAAGGAGAACAAACCATTTCGTATAATAATTATACAAATAGTCTTATGTCTGCTATATTTGCCAACAATAAATATAACGTAAACGCGTTATTAAGTTCATTTGATCTACCTGTATGTAAACAATTAAAGTGGATAAATAATATGAGTGTCAATGAGAACGTTAAATTAATAAACACAGAATTAAAGTATCCGCTAATAATCAAACCAGCCTCGGGAGAAAGAGGATTTGATGTATTGACAGATATACATGATAATGACTTGCTAATACATAGCGTTCGTGGTCTTCAAAAAAAAGGTATAAATGAAATAATTATAGAGCAACAATCAATAGGGGAAAAATACCGAATACTGATAGTAAATCAACATATTATATATGTGAAATATGAAAATGTGCCAATTATAATAGGTGACGGAAAATCAACCATTCGCCAGTTAATCAAAAAATATCCTGATATTCATAAAACCGGACCAATTAAACATATAAATGAAACATTAATAAAACAGCAAGGTTATAGAATAAATAGCATATTAGAAAATAGTAAAGAAATTCGGGTAACCAATGTAATATCCGCAAGTAATGGAAGTAATGAAAGTATAGTGGATCCTACCAAAATAAACGAAGTAAATAACAAAATGTTTATTGATGTAAGTAAAGCATTAAAGTTGAATTGTTGTGGTATTGATTATATAACCCCAGATTTAAGTATTCCATATACTACTGCAGGCAATATTATTGAAGTGAATTCTGGTCCAGGAATTACCGAAAACCTATTAAGTAAACCGAAAATACATAATGCGTTAATAGATGCTCTTTTTTCTAAGAGGAATTATGTGTAATGTAATAAGATATTAAATATAATATTATATAATAAGTATACAATATGAATGACGAAAGTCTATTAAAAGCACTTGATAATGAGGATAATACATCTATTATGAAATTAAATTCTCAAAAAGTGCTTGAAGAAAAAAGAAACATGTTAAAGGAATTAGACTTAGATAAAGAGACCTTCGATAATTTAATGAAAAAATTAAAAAAATATAGGTTTGTAGATGAATTACAAGATATTAGATATGGTAGCTATATTAGATGGATAAATATTCAGAATATTGATAAAATCAAGTTATCAAATGGCGGATTTATTATTGATATTAAAATATTTGATGACGGGTGTCAAGTTATTTGTAAGAACGCATATAATGCTATTATGCAAATAAAACTCAATGAAAATATGGTATTTCAAAAATTATCAGACCAAGAGCAAGTAATTTTAAGTGTGCTTGATTATTTGAACAAGTAATAGATAATAATTATATAATAAAATTGAATATTATATAATAATTTAATTGTATATTAATTAATCAAGATGACGACACCATCATATGAACGTTCATTTGAATTTAAGTATCCATTGAAAGCAAAAGAGTGGCATCCTACTAAAAATGGTGAATTAAAACCATCACAATTTACATCGGGTAGTAATAAAATAGCGTGGTGGTTATGTCCCAATAAATGTGAGTTTGGTTGTTTACACGAATATGAACAAAAAATCAATAAAAGATCTGTAGGACAAGGTTGTATTTATTGTTTAACCGCTCCTAAAAAAATATGTTATCATCAGTCATTGGAGTTTAAGTATCCGGAACACGCAAAAGAATGGCATCCTACTAAAAATGGAGATTTGAAACCATCCCAAATTACTTGTCATAATAATAAAAAGGTATGGTGGTTATGTCCCAATACGTGTGAATTTGGATGTTTACATGAGTATCAACAAATAGTTAGTGATAAAACAAAAGGTATAGGTTGTATTTGGTGTAGTACAGACTACAGAAAAATGTGTTACCATCAATCATTTGAATTTAAATATCCGGAACACGCAAAAGAATGGCATCCTACTAAAAATGGAGATTTGAAACCATCCCAAATTACTTGTCATAATAATAAAAAGGTGTGGTGGTTATGTCCCAATACATGTGAGTTTGGATGTTTACACGAATATGAACAAATAGTTAGTGATAAAACAAAAGGCATAGGTTGTCCGTTTTGTTCTCTAAATAGAACAAAATCGTGTTATCATCAATCATTTGAATTTAATTGTCCTGAATTGTGTTTAGAAATACATCCCACTGAAAATAAAAATTTAATTTTATCACAAATTACCTGCGGAAGTGAAATTAAATTAACATGGATATGTAGTAAAAAACATGTCTATGTAGCGAGTGTTAAATTCAGAAAACGTGGAGGGGGATGTCCAATATGTAAAAACAAAACAGAACAAAAACTATATGAGGCACTTAAACCACTATATCCTACGTTGATTACTCAATTCAAACAAGAGTGGTGTAAGAATATCGCGCATTTGCCATTTGACTTTTGTATTCCCGAACACAATATCATTATCGAATTAGATGGAGCACAGCATTTTATACAAGTAAGTAATTGGAAATCACCAGAAGAAACATTAGAAAACGATTTATTCAAAGAAAAATGTGCGAATGATAATGGTTATTCGGTCATTCGCATTTCACAAGAAGATGTTTTCGGCGATAAGTATGACTGGTTAAGCAAACTACAAACCGAAATAGAAAATATTATAAAGGATGATACAATCATTCATAATATTTACATGTGTGAGAATGGTGAATATGATAAGTTTATGATTGAGTAAAAGTATAAACATGTGTCCTAATATGTAGTCCGCTTTCAGTCAGTTGAAAATATTTGCTTTCTATGTTATATTATAGACAACAAGGTTTTTTATTTTACTCGCCCCGAACGAATCAAAATGACTCTTCTAAAAAATTATACTACAACCATTAATCATGACACAATAGTATTTGAAAAACAAATATTATAAATTACTGGGATAATAATATTCTCTATTTATAATAGCTAACGTCTATGATAAATAAGGTAATAGTGTTTGATTTGGATGAAACATTGGGATATTTTACACAACTGGGTGTATTATTTGATACACTGGAATTATATACGAACAATGATGTATCATTTAATATTTTTTCTAAAATATTTGATATATATGAAGAAACATTTAGAGTGAATATTTTCACAATTCTAAATTATTTAAAGCGTATTAAAAGCAAGGGCAATATAAAAATAATAATTTATACAAATAATCAAGCTGACAAAACATGGGCCATTAATATAGTCAAATATATTGAGGAACGACTGTCATATAATTTATTCGATCATATTATACATGCTTATAAGATAGGCAATACACATGTAGAGCAATGTAGAACGAGTCACGACAAAAAATATTCGGATTTAATAAAATGTGCGAATCTACCAGAAAATGCGAAAATTTGTTTTATAGATGATCAATTTCATAGACACATGAAACATAAAAACGTATACTATATAAATATCAAACCATATACTTACCGAGTAAATAATGATGATTTGTGTGATCGTTTTTTTGATAGCAAGGTGTTTATAGAAATAATGAAATTAAATAAAATAAACGATGAGGAACATTTTACATCATTTATTAAAAATCAGTTTACTAATATTAAACTGGCAGACGAGCGTAAACCAGACCAGTTAAAATCGGACAAGATATTAACGAAAAGAATTATGTATCACATTCAAAAATTTATAACGCGAAGGAATGTGACCAAAAAAAACAGGTCGAATAATTCAAATAAAAAAACGCGCAAAAATAAGTCATAAGTATTCTAATTATAATCCAGTAATGTGGTAAAACTGTTGCTTTATGATTGATTCATATTCTACTAAATATTCACCTATAACTGTAGTAAATAATAAATAAACGCCTGATGAAAATACGATTTTTTTGTCAAATTTGGTTAATGTATAATTATCTTGTAATGGATTAAATTTATATAGTAAAACGAAGGCGATTAATATTTTTATAAATGAGTTCAATATAGTTACATATTGTGGGACAGTAGTAAATACTCCTAACAATACCGCTATGTAGATAAAATATGAAAACGCGATATAATAATTGAAAGCTTGATATAATTTAATACCCATATTATAATATATTGATATTAATATTTTATAATACTATCGTGGTACATCCCTTATTCGCATTTGAAAAGCTTACTTGGTTTTAGAGTAGACAGTTAATGTACGCGCACTCGAATCACGTGCGTCAACATACTTGGGCATCCAAAAGTAAGGGACAACCTTTTCACAAGATTTGTAGTTCTTTTCAAATAGATATCGGTAGTATTTTTGTTCGTTTGTAAGTGGCTTATTATGACGTGTATTACATTCAGTTTGTATAAATTCGTGTATTTTGGATTGTTTTTTTAATGAAAGTTTCTCGATATGCTCTTGAATAATTTGATACCATGCTTTTTGTAGTCCGCTTACACCATCACTAAATGCCTCTTTTTTTCTCCATAATACCGATTCGGGTAAATATCCCTCAAACGCTTTACGTATAAGGTATTTTTCACAATGACCGTTTTCTCCATGACAACGCATATCAATAGGAATGGATAAATAAAATTCAATCCATCCTCTATCCAGGAATGGAGTTCGAGGTTCAAGTCCATGTGATGAAATACATCTATCCGAGCGAAGAACATCAAAGTAATGAATATTATGAAGAAGTCGTCTACATTCTCTGTCGAATTCGTATTTATCAGGCGCTTCATGGAAATACAAATATCCCCCCGCAACTTCGTCGCTCCCATCACCGTTAAAGATTACCTTACAATCTGTATGGGCTTTAATATACTCGCCGAGTAAATAATTACCTACACTTGCTCTAACTGTAGTGGTATCATAGCTTTCAATGCTTTTGATAACGCGAGGAATGGCATCAAAGAAATCTTGTTCAGTTACTACAATAGATGTATGGTCTGTATGTAGATAATCAGCGACTACCTGTGCGTATTTAAGATCTTCTGAACCTCGTAGTCCAATGCTGAATGTTTTTAGCGGTGTTTTGATGTATTTCGATACCATTGCGCATACTAAACTACTATCCAATCCACCGGAAAGTAGGCACGCGATAGGTCGATCGGATGTTTCGACACGTTTTTTCACTGCTGCTTTGAATGCTTTTCTAATTTTAATGATGTAAGTATCCATCGAGTCATTCGATTTCACGATTGGTTTATAAAAGGGAAGACGATGGTAGCATGTTTTTTGAGAAAGCGACCACCTATTTCTGACAACTCCGAAACTGCTTTCCTCGCTATGAAGATTGAATTCGCAAAAATGACCTGGTGTCATTTGTTGAACATCTGTTGAAAATCCATTGAGCTGTTTTAGCTCTGAAGCGAAACCAATACCGGATCTAATGGGGTCATTCATGATAAACATAGGACGAACACCGAAAGGATCACGAGCACAGTATATTTTGTTGAGACGAATGTCGTATAAAATGAAGGCAAATACACCGTCCAACATTTGAAGAGTATGTTCAATGCCATACTTTAGATAACAATGAATGATCACTTCACAATCCGAATCGGTAGTTGGTGTTACCCCAAGTTCTTTATATAACTTTTTATAATTATAAATTTCTCCATTACATATCACAGTAATGTTATGTAAATCAATGGGTTGATTAGCACCTACATTAAGCCCATTAATTGCCAATCGATGAAATCCGAAAAACACATTGTTATTAAAGGTGGTAGACGTAGTGTCTTCTGGTCCGCGTTGCTGACCCTTCAAGAATTGAGTTTTTATATAATCAATATCATAATGACTATAGTTTAGCAGGGAGAAAATGCCACACATCTGTATAAATTACTTGGATTGCCTTTAGGTATTTTTCGCAAATTTATTTATTTAAGTATTATATACGATAGAAATGAATACCGATAAGTACAATTATAATTATGCAAATAACCAGCAAATCGCGGGTGGTGATAAATTGTTGGTAGTGGACGGCTTATATACTTGTCAACAAAGTCGAGTAGATGAATTAAATAGTCGCATATCTAAACGTAATATACCAAGCAACGATTTAGAACCAAGTATTGATTTTAGACCAGTCTCAACCAAATATTCGGTATTACCAGTTGTTGACCAAAAAGCAAAGCCAAAAGTTGACATTGCTCGATATCCAACATTCAGTCCACATCAAGTGTATAATGTAGGTAATAATAAGGCCCCGTGGTCAGGCTTTGCTTCAAATGTGCATGTTGAATCGACCCTAAGAAACCAAAATTTTGCCCTTCAGAAATGTAATCAATCTGAATATGTTCCTTCTTCGAATAGTGATCTATATAATTCTATAGTTCCACATGAAGAGAATAGACAGACCCATAATTTGTTATTTAAACAAGAAGAGTTTGAAAGCTTTAATCCGAGCAATGTGGAAAAACAGCATGTATTATTCAATAATTTCACACGCCAACAACTATTAGATTCGTGTGATAACAATAATAAAAATAACAACAAACATAATAAATAATAATTATGTCTTTTATTGAAAATGAATTAAATTATTTAATTAATCCTCAATATCAACATCAAATTAAATCGCAGCATAAACTAACAAGTAAACCCATATCAAAAGAAGAGTTGGTTTTTTATAGAAAGCGTATTATTCAATCCACACGTGATATGTTAGATAATATAGATTCTTCTTCTAACCTTGTTATAAAAGATTCATTTTCAGAATACGCCGCATCGTGTATATCCAGTTACAAAATATTAGATACACGTGATATTATTCAAAGTGAGTATAACCAATTAAATATTGAAAATGAAGAAAAAATAGCTTTAGACGCGTCTAATAATAAAATCATTAATTCTGATACAACTATAGAGAATATGAGTCAGATGTTATTTAAGCAAATTAGTAATGTTAATACCATAGAAGATTGTATGGGGGTCACTAAAGTGCGACAACCAACACAGAAGGAGGTATTTCCGAATAAGAAAAAAGTGAATTTAAGAGATCCTTCGTTAAAAATAAAGGGGGTTAAAAAAAAATCTGTCTCTATAATAACAAATGAAGACGCGAATGAAGGCGCGAAAAAAAATGCAAAATAAGACCAGAAAAAAAGGAGGTAATACAAATACATGTAAATACGATAGCTCAGTCATCATCAAAAAGAAAAACTGTAGTCCCTTAAGTGATAATTCATTTACATGTTATTCTGATGATTCTTTACACGAAATGAAAAAATATTGGAATCTAAGACACCCTGATTGTTCTATAGATGATACAGATTCTAAAGGAATATGGAATAAATTAAAAGGGTTTATGGGAAGCGTATGTGATACCGAATCTTGCTGGCTTAAACAAAAATTCATGAAAAGTAAAGTGAGTGAAGAATTATTGAACTATACCTTTTCACCGGAAGCACCAGAATCATGGAAAACGAATCCAAGAACATGGCTATCAAGTGTTGATATTGAAAAAGTTATGATTCAATACGAAGCCAAATACAAGAACTTTAAGTTTATTGGTCCATCTCCTATCGATTTTGATACTAAAAAAATGTACGGAGAATGTGTATGGGATGAGCTATGTAAGCTTAATCTGAAGAAAATGTTGAATAAAGGGGTAAATATGATAGGTGTAATATTTAATACAGACCCACATTATCTGGAAGGATCGCATTGGATTTCTTTATTTATAAATATTAAAAAGAATTGTATCTATTTTTTTGATAGCGTCGGTGACCCAGCACCAAAAGAGATAACCATATTAATTGAAAGATTAAAAAAACAAGGTAGTAATATGAAACGCAAAATAACCGACGAAAATACAGATGGTATTGGTCATCAAAAGAAGAATACAGAATGCGGTATTTATTCATTATATTTTATTATTAATATGTTAGAAGGTGCAAGTTTTGAAAAGTTCAAAAATATAAAAACATTGGGCGACGATGAAATTTTCAAGTATCGAAGTAAATTTTTCAACTAAAATATATTTTATTGCGATATACGCACAATAAAATATACACTATAAGAAAATTGCTCTATGATAATGACGGATCAGTAGGCGGATCAGTAGGTGGATCAGTAGGTGGATCAGTAGGTGGATCAGTAGGTGGATCCGTAGGTGGATCAGTAGGTAGATCAGTTGGCGGATCAGTAGGTAGATCAGTGGGTGGATCAGTTGGCGGATCAGTTGGCGGATCAGTGGGAGTATAATACTGAAATGTGTATAATATATTAAATGACGGATCAGGTACATGTTCACCATGTTCGCCATGTTCATCTATACTAACAGGTTCTTGGCTGAGAGAAGGAGTATAAGTAGGAGAATATGTACGTATATCATATCGACATACTGGGCACCTGACGTTTAATGAGAACCACTGTTCAAGTGCGAGTGAATCAAAACAATGTCCACAATAACGAATACGACTGACTCTACTTGTAGGTAGGAATGGTTCAACGAGAATGGGACAATTGGCATTTAACGGATTTTCAATTTCACTGAATAATAATATTTCGGTCGCGTTATTTATTTGTGAAACAGAAGGTCTAACTATCACTGGAGTAAGATTTGGTGGAATATTAGAAACGTTATGTAATCCATTAAAGTAATTCATTTGATTAACTGGGACGTTATTATTAAAAACGTCATTATTTAAATTTTCAAAAATGTTCATTAAATTTCCGATTGAATTATTTCCAGACGTATCGACAAATAGATTTCGAGATCTATTGTTATTAATATTATGCCGTCTTATATTATATGGTTGGTCTCGTGTAGGTATATTAATATCAGGGCGAGAGCGACGAGCTGTATTATTTACACGATTTATGCGATTTACACGATTTATATTATTATTATTATTAACATTATTATTAACGTTATTATTATTATTAACATTACTATTATTTATATTAGTATTAATATTATTATTAACATTATTATTATTATTATTTTCTTCACGTATTGTGTCATTTTGAATTCTGTAATTAAGTATATCAAACATGTGTCTTTCTGTATTTGAAATATAATCAATATATTCGTTTACTAATGGGACATTGTTCTCTACAAAATTCATATATCGAAGAATCAGTTCGTTTATTGTTATATCTGAATTATTCATATATATATAAGATATATATATTAATGTGTTTAAATATAATTCTACGATTAACTCTATATGAGCAGCAAAATAATATACGATAATAATGGATTAACAGGATTAGCTAATTTAGGAAACACTTGTTTTGTTAATTCGTGTATTCAGGTGTTAATTCACATTGAAGAGCTAAATAAAGTATTTGATGATGATACAATAAATAAAAGTTTAAATAAGACATCTGATTCTTTGATATTTATGGAATACAACCATCTACGTAAACTTATGTGGTCAAAAAATTGTATCATTAGTCCAAGTGGATGGATTAAGACTGTACATAATGTAGCGAGACACAAGGGGCATATGCTTTTTAGTGATTATAGTCAAAATGATATACATGAATTCTTGTTATTTTTAATGGATTGTTTTCATAATTCGTTGAAGCGCGAAGTAAAGATGAACATCAAAGGCGAAATACAAAATGATCAAGATAAATACGCTACTGCATGTTTTAGTATGGTTAAAAATATGTACGAAAAAGAATATTCCGAAGTATTTAAACTATTTTATGGGGTGCATGTTGTAAATACATTTTCCATTGAAACAAACGAACGATTGAATTTTGTGCCGGAGCCATATTTTATTATTGATTTACCTATGTCTAATAAAAAAGAACCATCGATTTATGATTGCTTCGACACATATTTTGAAGGAGAAAAACTGGAAGGAGAAAATGCTTGGTTCAACGAAAAAACGAATAAAAAAGAGGACGTAACAAGAAATATTACATTTTGGAGTCTTCCAGACGTGTTGGTGGTATCGTTCAAACGTTTTACTACGTCTCTACGTAAAGATCAACGACTTGTGGATTTTCCTCTTGAGAACCTTGACCTTCGCAAATACGTAGACGGATATCATAAGGAAACCTATATATATGATTTATGTGGGGTATGTAATCATAGTGGAAATGTAATGGGTGGACATTATACAGCGTATGTAAAAAACGTGGATAAATCTTGGTATTGTTTTAATGATACGCAAGTGAATAACATAGCAGATACCACGAAGATTGTATCAACGTATGCTTATTGTCTGTTTTATTCAAAAAAAAAGAAATAGATAATATATATATACTAATGGGTTCATATAATGTTTCAGTGACAAGTTTGCCAGATTATGATTATATTTCAAAGGCCGCAACTAATCCGCAAGTGTTAATTACATTGACTATTGTAATTGTTATAATATATTTAATGGTTGCTGCTTTAGGGGGTTTAGGTGGCAGTTCTTCAGAAACTTCCGAAAAAATGAGCAGTTTAATATTTTTAGAAGTGTTTTTATGGGCAGTATTCCTATTTTTGTTATTTATAAATGGCGCGGTGTATTTCTTTGGTTTTGATATTTCAGCATCTTTAAATTCGCTCACAGATAAACCTGAGGTAGATATTAATGTAACCAAACCTTCTGCTTCCGGACCTAAACCAGCAGACTCCTCTGGATCATCCAGCGGATCATCTCAAGTATTTCATATACCAGGAAATGATTATGTATACGAAGACGCCAAATCTATTTGTAAGGCATATGGTGCCCGACTTGCTACTTATGATGAATTAGAGAAAGCATACGATAAGGGTGCTGAATGGTGTAGTTACGGTTGGTCAGAAGATCAGCTTGCTTTATTTCCTACCCAAAAAGAAACATATAAGGAGTTACAAAAAATAGAAGGTCACGAAAATGATTGCGGAAGACCTGGTATCAATGGTGGATACATCGACAATAAAGCCGTTCGCTTTGGCGTAAATTGTTACGGTTCGAAACCAGGTATTACACCATTGGAAAGAGATATTATGAATAATCAAACAAAGTATCCTAAGACCTATAAAGATTTGGCGCGCGAAAAAAGAACAAAATATTGGACCGAACAATTAAAGAATATTATTCTTTCACCATTTAATTCAAATTCCTGGAACAAAGTATAATTATTTTTTCTTATAATAGTTATTTTAATAACTCATTGCAATAATCATAGTCATTTTGTGTACAGTCATGAATATTTTTATTTACAAGGGTGTTATCTGAAGAATATTCTTCTGTTATATGATATAATTTATTTTTATCAAGTGTATCGCGTTGAACATAATACTTCCATGTTTTGTGATATGTTATTCCTAATGGGGTTTTGAAACTACTAATATTATTTTCATGAACTACAAAGTAATTTAATGTAGAGTCTTTTATAAGCTGACACATCCCGAATATCCACTTATTATGTCTTATTGATCTTACAAGGGCTGGTTTACTAATTGATAATTCATCAAGCATATTTAATTCAGTTACATCAGCAATAGCATCTGTGGTAGTGATTGTATCGTTGTCACTTTCATAATTATCACTTTCAGTATTGTCACCTTCCTTATCAATATTAGGTACTTCAAATATTGATGTCACATTTTTGTCGTCTTCCGAGAACATTATTTAAGGTAATTACATATAATTCTAAATAATTATACGTAATCAATTTTTATTATTATTATTTCAGTTGTGACTATATAATCAATTAATCATTTTCATAACTTCTGAATTGAAATGTTCAAATGATATATCAGTTTTATCTAATTGTAGTAGATATTCATTTCCTTTTTGTATTAGATTTTGAACTTCCGAATAATCATTTAAGATAGTTACAAGATGGATAATATCATTATAGTATAGCGGATAATCATCGCCAAGGTATTCGCGTGAGCTATCGGTATCATTAATAAAAAACGGAATATTATGTTCAATAAACAATACTATTTTGTCTGTATGCGTGTATTCATTTGCGAACATGAAAATAACCCTTTGATGTAATGATTGAATGAAATCAGAAATATCATTATTTTCTACAATATTAATATCAATATCATATTTAGATGCACTATCAGTAATATAATTAGGTATGTATAGTTGATTTATATTATTTATAAACTCAATCGATTTATCAAATGTCATCTCTAATTCCATTTCGCAAAATGTAGCAATATCTTCTATATTACATCCGATACAACATAATTTACTTTGATCTTTATTTATATCATAATCAAATGATATATGTTGCACACTGCATGGCAGTTTTAAATATTTTATAGGAACATTATCGATAAGATGTATATTTGGTATATTTCTATGATATACAATAATACCTACACAATTTGTAATACTCTCATTAAACTCGGATTGGTTCAATAGATTATCTATAATATCAGTTGGTACTTTATTGAAGCAGGTTAATATACCTATCCACTGTGTATTTAATATATTTACTACTTTCTGTGAAAAATACGCATATATATTGTCTATAAATATAACCTTATTTGTATTAAGTATATCAGAAATAATATTTCTGCTGTAAAAATTATTAATTATTGAGGTCAGCATGTGATTATTACTATTACTTGATTTGAATTCCATTAATGACATTATTTTATGCTTGTCATTGGTGTTCCAAAAACAGTGACCGGCGAAAGGATCTTCTGATTCAACACTCTCCTGAGAGAACTTACGAGCATCATTCCATGTAGAAACCACGCCTATTTTATTATCGATCATGGATGTAGAAAAATATATATCTTCGGGAACACAGTTCAATTCTGAACGCATGATATAATTTCTCGTATTTAAACTTAGGTTTACATCACTTGGATCAATTGTTTCAATCACTTCAATCATATGTTTCCGAGACCGCAATGAGAATCCACCATTTCCAACATTTAGTTTATTGTCATTCTGAGTTTTCGGCCACGGAGCTCCAATATAATCATATTTTATAAAATCATCTATATTCTTTTTGAAAATACAAGTGTCTTCTTGATATAGTAGTATTTTCTCTCCACTAAATAGTTCCCAAAAATTAGTGGTAGTCAATAGAGAACAATATAAATTGCGATCAACGAAAGATACGTTTATATGTATAACATTTATTTTAGATGTTAGATTAGAATCGATATTTTCTACTATATTTTTTACGAAGGTATAGTTACAATTCCCACATACTATCGTGTGTTTCCATGTTGGCCCCAATTTAAGTATAGTATTTCTAATTAAAAATTCTATATGTGGAAACTTACGAAACTCAATTAACACCGATTCGTATTTACTTTCTGTATCGAAATTTTGTAGCTGAATATTCTTTATAGACTGTATACAGTTATAACAATTAAACCTATGAAAAGTTTTTTTATTATGTTTTATATCATTAATACATTTATATATGTCATTATACTTATAAGATAAAGCAAATTCATATATATTTGTAAAATTGATATTTATGTCAATGAATGGTGCTAATTTATTTAAAAATATAAAATTATTTATGTTATTTTTAGTTACAATAAAATTAGATAAGTATTTTATAACCGCCTCCATCGTGGAAGTAGTTATTTCGTTAATAAAATGAATATTGCTAATATATGGTATTAAGAAAGCAGAATTTGTTAACAACTCATCATTTCTTTCTGAAATGACATGGATATTATGACGCATGGATTGGTTTAATGTATATTCACTTACTATTGCATCATCGTCATTTAATATTAATAAAATTTGAGCATTTGATAAATGTTTATTGATGGAAACATCGGCATGTTCATATAAGTTATTACAGTTTTCCTCTACGGTATTAATATTGAAATGTAGAGACAATTCGGTAATTATAGGAGATATTCGATCTGTCATATTACCATAATACAAAATATCATACTCATACTTTTCACTTATTTCATGTAAAGGAATAGATAAATATGACATTTTGTTTTCATATAAATCCGAGATAGTTCTATTTGTATCATGTGTATATTTTATTACATAAAACGTATGGATGCTATGTGATATGAATAATTGTATAATAGTATTAGTTATATCGTAACTTTCTAACAGATAAATGAAAAATGAATTATTTTCACATTCAGACCAGTCGAATTGTATTAATTTATCATATGGATAAATAATCAGGTGGTTTTCTTTCTGATATGTATTGGAAATATAAATAAAGTTTAGTTTATCAATGTGTACAACACATTGTATATCAATCAAATCCATTAATTTTACAAATTCTGAACTAATTTCTTTATACTGCTGAGTGACATATATATTAAGTTTATTCTTCATTGTTTATATAACAATTTTTTTTTATTTTGGATAAATACCATAATTTAACTATATCTCATGATACATAAATAATATTATATATACTTATTCTATATTATGTTAAAATTAGTGGTAATATTTATAGTATTTCTATCTGGTCTATATTTTTGTCTAAATTATGAACAGGCGGTGCTCAATGAAGCGTTTGACAATATAGAAAGTGAAAGAGGTCCATCGTGTCCAAATATCTTAATAAAATCAGGGACTGAATTATTATTGAAAAATACCAAACTGGCTGAAATACCTGGTGTCAATCCATTACGTTTTAAAAATTTAGAAGAATATGTTGAATTTACTGAATGGCAACGTTCTCAAGGAATAAAATGTCCTGTTTTATTTTTACAAAACACATATGATGCTCAGGGAAAGTCCGTGTTTAAAATAAGACCAGGTCCTACCGACCTACAGGGAGGATTACCACCGGACCTTCCAGAAAATGCTCAAGACGTCTCTGCGGCGACAGCAACAGCAGAGGCAGCAGCGACAGTGCAACCAAAAATGCCTCCTAAATCTCCATTAGTTGACGCGTCAAGGGATGACCCCCCATATAACCAAAAACAATATCCTGGTTTTGATCCCGACAACCTTTATGTAGGCGTGGACGTACCATTAGATAAAATGTATAACGCAGGAGAGTACAAACCTGTTAGTGACAATGCAATGGATAGTAACTGGGGGGGTCCTGAACACAGTCAGCGTGTAGTAGATTCAGGATATTATGACGCGAATAAGCGATGAACATAAAGGATGAAAATCTATAATAAATAACATTTATTACTTATAGATTACTTTTCTATATTACAGCATGTTTCAACTAACTTGCTTGTTACCAAATATGGATCACAGTTAGACGCAGGACGCCTATCTTCGAAATATCCACAATTATCTTGAATAGTGCCATGTCCGCGTCTAATAGACGCGCCTCTATTTGCAACACCATCTGAAAATACGTCATACGATGCGGTTTCGCATTCTCCTGTCATGCGTAGATGATTATTGTCTCCATAGACCGCCATATGTTCTTGGTGCTTATGGGATAATTTAGTAACCGCCTCATTGATATATTCAAGTCCTGTTTTACCGTTTGAACCTAATCGCATATTTTTAGTACTAAAATTAGCATGACAACCGGAGCCATTCCATTTTCCAGGAAGTAGTTTAGGAGAAAAATCAACAATGTAGTTATATTTTTCAGACAATCTATGTAATAAATAACGCGCCATCCACAGATGATCTCCTAATTCAATACCTTCGCAAATCCCAATTTGAAATTCCCATTGACCTGGCGCCACCTCGCTATTGATTCCCGCAATGTGAATTCCTACTTGCTTACATACGTTTAAATGTTCGTCTACTAAATCTCTTCCATATGCGTTTCCTGTCCCAACGCTGCAATAATATTGTCCTTGATCTTTATTTTTGTCATATCCGAGAGGTAATCCTGTTTCCTTGCTACAAATAAAATATTCTTGTTCAAGACCAAACCATGACTCTTCTTTTGATGCTTTATCAAATATGATATTTGCACCATGTCGTTTGTTCGATGGACATGGTGTACCATCTGGTAAGAATGTATCGCATAAAACTAAACAGGGAAGATAACTACAATTATTATTCGAATTAAACGACGCTCGTGGGACTAAATTAATTTCTGAATCAGTTCCTTCTGCTTGGCCTGTAGAACTGCCGTCGTAATTCCATAATGGTAATTCGTCTACATACGTATAATCTCTACTTAATACTCTACTTTTACTTCGTAATCCACCCATTCCATCTATCCATACATATTCGTATGTAGTCATTGTATTATATATTGTAATAATACAGTGGCTTTATATATGTTATAATTTATTTTGAATCCATAAATTTCATTGAATTATTAATCGCTAACTTAAATTTTTCCAGATTATTTATTTTTTCTACAATAGGATAAAATTTATTATTTAAATCTGCGGTATCGGATGATAGTGTATATTTTAATATTTGAGCATTTGTTAATTCTAATAGATTTGTTAAAGTTGTCTCGTAGTTCTCTCTATATTTATCAATCAATAGACTGTCTAATATCTTCGAAGATGATCTTTTTATATTATCGGAAATTTCTTTAGAGTCTGTAGAACTGGTCATTCCTTCAATTATATTAGATTGAGTATTAAAAATGTTATAGATAACTATCATACCAACCACAACACCAACTAACAATCCTAAATATTTGATTAATTCTTCACTTGAGTTCATATTATTATTTATATATATATTAATATGAAATTATTTTTTACCAGCACGTCGTTTAAATGTAACTCGTTTGTTTTTTTTTCCTCCGCTCTTAAGAGAACTTTTTTTTGATTTATTTGTCTTTCCTCCTTGTAAAGTTTCATCCTTGTTATCGTCCTTATTATCATCCTTGTTTTCATCGTTGTTATCATCGTTGTTATCGTCCTTGTTATCATCCTTGTTTTCATCGTTGTTATCATCCTTGTTATCGTCATTGTTATCGTCATTGTTATCGTCCTTGTTTTCATCCTTGTTATCGTCATTATTATCGTCATTATTATCGTCATTGTTATCCTTATTATTATCGTCTTTGTTTTCATCGCTGTTTTCCTCGCTGTTTTCATTATTCATCTCTTCGTTCTCTTTTTTTTCAATTTCATCTCTATTTTTGCTCATTTCTTCAATTTCGTCATCGGCAAATCCAATATAGCTATTTAAATTATCAATACAATCTTCATCGTCTTCGTCAGCCTCAGGTTTTACAGGTAAATCATCGCTTGCACTTTCAATATAATCGATAGTTGCGTTTATTTTTTCTGCTAATGTGTTCATTTCTGGCTTAAATGGAATATCTTCGATTGTTTTTTCACTTAGTGAAATGAAATTACGTTTTAATTGCGCCCAATTTTTATCTGACATGTTAAACTTGGATAACAATAGAGCTAATTCGCTGCCACGTTCGGACATTAAAAAGCAAACAACTTCGTTAAATAGGTCATATTCGGTGGAATCCATATTATCATTATCGTCATTTTCGTCGCCGCCGCGCTGTTTTCTTGTTTTGTGTTTGTTTAAATTTAACTTTAACTTCATATGAATAATATTGTCATTATTTTTTTGTGTTATAATAAAAATGTTTTAATGTTTTGAATACTTTGTTTACTTATTTTACGTTTTTGCTGTTTTGTAACAGTAATCATATATAAATCGTCTAAACAATGTTCATCTTCCTGTAGTTCGGCAATTAAATTTAATATACACTTAAATTTATTCATAATTATCTTGGCGGTAATTACACTAACCGAAGGTATTTGTGATAACATAATTTCCCCGATATTTTCAGGAGTAATTTCGGATTTTTTAGTCATTGATGGCATTACGTCACAATAAGACTGATTATTGATTTTATCGCTATTTCCATTATAGAAACCAAGTTTATTCTTCTCTCTAAATAATTTAGTCACTATCTTGTACACATATTTGGCAGTATGTTCCATATTCTTAGTATTGAATACACAGAATCCTTTATAATATTGAAGAGTAAAAATAGCAGAATAAATGGCAGATTGATCTATTCTACTGTAACTTTTGAAGGATTCGATGGAGCCTTCAATTAAGTATATAATATTATGATTGTGTAATGGATGCGAATTCAGACGAAATGATTGTTCATTATAACGTCCATCTGTAATACTGGATGCTAAATCAGCGACAGATTTTCGTTCTATGATAAGTAATAGATTTTCGCCGTCATATATTTTAATATCGCCTATATCAAGATTTTCTTCTACAACAGATATATCGAATTTAGATTCAGTAGATTTTACCATTTCCCGCAATAAAGGTATAAGTTTTGCTTCACGATAGTCTATTGATAATTTCATTTAATAATCAATACTAATTATTTATTAAATGCTTTTAATAATATGTTATTTAAGCGTGTGATGATACAGAGCGCACCGCACCAGCAGCACCAGGATATCTTCCTACACCACCAGCACCCATAGGACGCATAGTTTGTACAGTTGTAGGGACGGTGCATAAATTCCATGTGCTACTTGCGCTATTCCATGTTCTTGGATATAAATTATAGAATGCTTTTTGTTGAGATCGTCCTCCTGTCCAATTATTACGAGGGGCATGGTATCGACCGACGGATCCTGCTTTTTTTGGACCACCGCATTGATTACTGCTAACTAAAGAAGGAATACTTCTTGCTCTTTTTGTTCCACCCATATATCCTACTGGCATTTATAATATAATAATATATTATATTTTAAAAACTTTTTGAGTGTATATCATAAATAACCTAAATGTATACTGGTGTGTATATATATAATAATCGATATGGAACTAAATAAATCATTGATACAAGAAGACGACGTAATTAAAACAGACGAGGGGCTTATTTTTAATCCTTTTAATCCCCAAAATATTGAGATTAGATTGAACGATATCCAATCTATTCTCAAGAAATACGGTCTGCCTCCTAAAGTTGATAATATCAACTTGTATAAACGCGCGTTTGTTCACAGGTCCTATACAAAGCGACCCGCTCTGGAAAATCAAATGGAAAATATTACCATTGTAGAAAAACCTGATAATTGTATGGCTCTGAAAACTAAATCATATGAACGCATGGAGTTCTTGGGTGACGGCATTTTGGAAGCCATTACAAAATTTTATATGTATAAACGTTTTCCTAAAGAGAATGAAGGATTCATGACAGAGAAGAAAATTGCGCTTGTAAAGAATGAAGCAATTGGAAAGCTCGCCTACGAAATGCGCTTGAATAAATGGTTAATTATTTCTAAGCACGCAGAAGAGAAAAAGATTCGCACCAATCTTAAAAAACTTGGCTGCTTGTTCGAGTCGTTTTTGGGAGCTCTGTTCTTGGATTTCAATAAACTTCCTATTAATGATGATGAAGAGATGTTTAATGGTCTGTTTCGTTCGGGTCCTGGATTTCAGATGGCACAACTATTCGTGGAGAATATTTTTGAAGCACATATTGATTGGGAGGAACTGATTGAGAATGATTCAAATTATAAAAATATCTTCCAGGTAAAAATTCAAAAAGAATTCAAGACAACGCCCGATTATTTGGAAATTAATCATGACTTGGAGACCGGTTATCATATGGGAGTATATATTTGCCTGAACCAATTAATTCACAAAACAAGTCCAAGTCAGTCTATTCCATTTTCTAAATTTGGTTCGTTCGCAGCTATTCAGCAGGAAGTAGAAAAAGGCACGCCTATGCTAATTTTTATGGGCACCGGAACGCATAAAATCAAAAAAAAGGCTGAGCAGATTGCGTGCGAGGAAGCGATTGCACAATTGAATTTGTAATTTATTTATGTTTTATGATAAAATCAATTGATTTTTTTATACTACCTTCGTCGCAATATGGTGTACATTTGAATCTATCTCCCAAGCATGATGGCCACGTGCTTGGGTTCTGTTTATCGTAATAATGTGCCCACCCGAAATCGACTACATTTATTTGTCCATTTTTAAATACTAATTCGCTCGGTTTTATATCGTTGTGCCTACAATTATATCTACTCAATTCACTCAGTATGCTATTAGTATTCTTTTCTATATTAATAGATGCCAAGTGTTCTTTTGTTAAGGGATCGCCCATATCAGTTGTAACCAACATTCTAAGTTCATCATTATAGTATAATAATTTCGGAGAATGTTTCGTATTACCAAGATGTTGAAGCCAGCGTTTTTCATTTTTATATACATTTATGTTTTCATTGTCAAATGTATTTTTAACAAATTTGGTGTATGTTTTGTATGTTTTCGATGCAGCATCATCTTTTACAATAGATTCTGTAATACTGCGATTAGTCCCATGCTTAGTATAATCAATAAAAGATGTAAGAGTATAAGTTGCTACAAATGTACAAATATTTGTGCCAACTAATAAAAGAGCTTGTATATTATTCATGTAACTTATATTTATATACACATATATTTTTACAGGAAGATTGAACGATATTATGCTACCAATTCAATCATAGAATCGTCAAAACTTAGTAATGTAAAGAAATGATTGCGTGTATCGAATATTATCTTGTTTCTAATATATATCGGAATTGACCACCAGTAGTAATGTACTAATAGTTTGAAAGATATAGTTTGATTCATAATAATAATGCGTGATAAATTAGCACACATGTTACTTGATATAAATTCAAGCATTATCGTGTTCAGCTTATGTCTTACTAAATGAGTTAATCCAAATGATGCACAGTTAATTACCCATACCCACGATTTTGTATTGTCGTACATCTCAGAAATCATATGCTGAATAACACTATCAGCATCATTATATTTTGACTTAAATGGATACGAAAAATAATATAATTCATCATTGTTTTCACCTATCTGAAAGAAAGAATGAGCATTTTTTTCAATAGGACATATTCTACACACTTTGGACATTATATGTTCTTTTATTTTTCACTTGATAATGAATACTTAAAATAATAGATATATGGATCAATTTTTTAGGTACTTTATGGGCAGTCCATTAGCTTGAAATCTAAATCGAAGCAAGCTACGATACAGTCATCGTTTTGACATTTGTCTGTTAATTCAATGTTATTTAAAAATAGCGATAAAGTAGTGTTGAAGAACTCGTCTTCTCCTGTATTATTTTGCTCTTGAACGCAGGACCCATGTTTTTCCCATTCGTGTTCCCATAATGTGTCGTCGCATCCGTGCCAATATGTATTCATATCTGTTAATAATGTTCCGACAGGCTCGTGATAGGAAACGGGTTTACAATTTTCTGGATAGGCGGTGCTATTAATTTGAGGCCAAATTCCATGAATCATGTAATTAGAACTGCACCATTTTTGGACCGCCAGTTCGTAATAATTGTATATGTTAACGGATTGAACTATATTCATTATTGTTACAAATGCTACGAAAGAATAATTCATAATATATATAATTTATAGACATTATAATTTTAAGCATTATTTTGAATGTCTTGATTCTAATTTATATCTCATAAATATATATATGGAGTATTCTTCTATTCAATTCGGAACAAATGATGATATGAATAGCCAATCAAATAAATCAACGATTGGGTTTCCTGGTGTGATTAATGTAGTAACCGGTATATTCTTACTTGTTTTAGCGGTAAGCGGTAATTTTATAGCTGAAACACTGGGATGTAAAAGTCAAAAACTATTAAGTGAAAATATGTATGCTAAGAACATTATCATTATACTAATCGTATATTTCGCATTAGGTGTCACAGATGAAGAAAATACGCGCCCAGAAGAAAATATGATAATGGCATTGCAAATATGGATGTTCTTTTTAATTTTCAATAAGATGAACTTATATTTTACTGGGTTGTCTCTATTATTAATAACCACGGTATTAATTGGTAAAAACTACATTGATTATTATAAGAAGAATAATAAAAATAATGAACACGACGAAAAGATAGAATTTATTGGAAAGGTATCCAGGAATATATTTACTGTGAATATTGGTGTAATTATTATTGGATTTCTCATGTATTTTAGAAAACAATTCAATGACCATAGTGCCGATTTTTCATTCATCTCTTTTATTTTTGGAAAAGTCCAATGTAATTCAATGAAATAGAGTTTATAATAATGTTTTAATATCTCATTTTTATATAATAATAACAATCATATGCAAAAAGCATTTTTAGAAAAATTAAAACAAAAGCCACAGCCTAAAACAAAAGAGGAATACGCAGTTGTATTTAAACCATCATCTAAAGAAGATGTAGCCATAAAAATGACCATAGTAGATGAGCGTTCTAAGCATGATATAGATATGGCAAATTTGTTATCAAAAATGAAAACAAAAGTAAATGTGTCTGTTCCGACACAATCTAAACCAGCATCTACCACGCAAGTTCCTACTAAGCAGGTGCCTACAAAAACAATAAAGGGTAAAAAAATTAAATTGGTAGATGCTTTTACGAAACAGGTGCCTGGTCCAACTGGTGTTGGTGAAGCGGTGGTAAAAAAAACCAGGATAACAAAAGCTCCTGATCAATCTGTTATTTTTGAAGCGGATAGTGATGTAGTTATTAAACCAGAGTTTATTCAACGACTTCCTGTTGAAAAAGAAAAGGTATTGGTTAAGAGTTCAACTTATTATATGAATAATCGCGAAATATTTGTTAATTTTATTAATTCTTTATTTGAACCGTATAAGGACGAACTTAAGAAAGCCGAGTCAGAACGTGATACATCTTCGTCAACTGAACGTGACTTATTTACGCATCAGAAGATTGTGCGCGATTATTTGAATTTGTATACTCCGTATAGAGGTTTACTGCTATATCATGGTTTAGGTTCTGGTAAAACATGTTCATCTATTGCCATTGCGGAAGGTATGAAATCGGGTAAGAATGTAATAATCATGACACCGGCTTCGCTACGAATGAATTATATCGAACAATTGAAAGAATGCGGAGACCCAATTTTCAAAAAGAATCAGTTTTGGGAATTTGTTGAGGCGAATGATGATAATACTATAAGACAGCTTAGTAAAATCTTATCATTACCGTATGATTACGTACAAAAGAATTCAGGCGCGTGGCTCGTAGATTTGAAAAAGCCATCTAATTATGATTCACTTACTATAGATGATCGTACAAGTTTGGATAATCAAATACTTAAAATGATTCGTTTCAAATATGAATTTATCAATTATAATGGGTTGCGAAACGAGAGTTTAGATAAGCTTACAAATCATGATACAATTAATCCATTTGATAACAAGGTAATCGTTATTGACGAAGCACATAATTTCGTTAGTCGTATTGTCAATAAATTAAAACGTCCGGAGTCGCTATCGATGCGTATGTATCATTACTTGATGAACGCAAAGAATTCTCGTATTGTGCTATTATCTGGTACACCTATTATTAATTATCCAAATGAGATAGCCATTTGTTTTAATATTCTAAGGGGATACATCAAGACGTGGTCGATTCCGCTCAACGTAAGAACAGAATCAAGAATGAATGATGATACACTGCGTTCAATCATTCTCTCTTCGCCAAAGACAAAACAAATAGTTGATGTGGTAGATTACAAGCCATCTTCTAAAATTCTGAAGGTTACTTTCAATCCATTTGGGTTTGTTAATAAATATCATGGAGAGAAATATAAAGGGCTCAGTCCTGATAGTAGGGGACAAATGGACGACGCAAAACAATTGATCCTTTTGAGAAAGGTACTGGCAGACGAAAATATTGATATGGTTCAGGAAGGAATAAAAGTAGATAATTATAAGGCGCTACCGGATGACCCAGAACAATTTAATACTTATTTTATTGATTCCGAGACCAGTGAAATTAAAAATGAGAATCTTTTAAAGCGCCGCATATTAGGTCTTACGTCATATTATGGAGATATTGAGCATCTTATGCCCAAATACACGAAGGATGAAGATTTCAAAGTAATTGAATTACCAATGAGTGATTATATGTTTGGTGTTTATGAGGCTGCTCGTATTCAAGAACGCAAAGTAGAATCATCTAATAAAAAAAAGAAGAAACAGCAAAAAGATATTTACGAAGAAACTGTAGGAACTTATCGTATTTTTTCGCGCGCATTTTGTAATTTTGTATTTCCTCGTGCGATAGGAAGACCTTTACCGAAGGATGGACAGGATATCGAAACCACTGTAGAAGAAGCTGACGAGGATGTTATGGATGGAACAAATGTCGATGATCGATTAGCGAACGTAGACGGTCAACATACTGTGGATGATTTGGAGCAAATACGTGCCGATATTGCCAAACAAACAGATGAAACCTATGAAACCCGTATTCAAGATGCTTTAAAAAAACTGAGCGAGAATGCTTCTACATTTCTAACAAAAGAAGCACTACAACTATATAGTCCTAAGTTTTTATCTATATTAGAGAATTTACAAGACCCAGAATTAAGTGGTTCCCATTTGATTTATACTCAATTCAGAACATTAGAAGGAATCGGTATTTTATCGATGGTATTAAATCATCACGGATTTGCCAGATTTAAAATTAAAAAAGATACCAATGGAATTTGGAAATTAGATATACCAGATGAAGACAAAGGAAAACCCATGTATGCACTATATACAGGAACAGAAGACGCAGAAGAAAAGGAGATTATTCGAAAAATTTATAATAGTGAATGGTCGAATATTCCGACGTCTCTGCAAGAAGAATTAGCGAAAATAAGCTCCAATAATTTTATGGGAGAAATAATCAAGGCAATAATGATTACAGCTTCAGGTGCCGAAGGTATTAATTTAAAAAATTGTAGATTTGTCCATATAGTAGAGCCATATTGGCATCCGGTGCGTATTGATCAAGTTATTGGGCGTGCCCGTCGTATTCTCAGTCATAAAGATTTACCAGAAGAATTACGCACTATCAAAGTGTTTTTGTATTTGATGATATTCACCAAGAAACAATTAGATAGTGATGCCGCAATTGAGCTACGCCTTAAAGATAAAAGTAAAATAGATAAGCTCACTCCATTATCTACCGATCAATCATTGTTCGAAATATCCAATATAAAAGAAACAATTAACAAGCGTATATTGTATAACATCAAACAAGCCGCAATAGATTGCGCCCTTCATTATCGCGCTGATTCTAAAGATCCGGTAGTATGTTATTCATTTGGAAATGTATCAAATAGTAATATAGCTTATCATCCATCCATTTCAGACGAGGAAGGTGACTCAGTAGGAAATGCTAATCAAGAAAAAGTAAATTTCAAAGCAGAAGAGATGAATTATTATGGTAAGAAATACGCAAAGCGAGTAGATAGTAATGAAGTATATGATTATGATACTTTCGTTGCGGCGATGAGTAATCCACAAATAAAGCCTCGCCTTATTGGTCATTGGATAAAAACAGAGGGAAAGCGTGGCAAGTTAGTGAAGGTAAAATTCTAATAATATTATAAATATTCTATAATTAAATATTTATAATCGTTTAAACACAGGATATGGTATTATAATATTATGAATTTATTTGAAAGAATATCATTATGTATGTCATATATAACAAGTCCAATATGTTTTTTTATTCCATCGTCACTTATGGCTATGGTAGTCAATCATTCCATTACATATAAACCGAGTGATATAACTCTACCTACTCTATATGAAGGAACGAATGGTATTGAATGGACATATAGTGATCTACTATTAAACTTGAAATCAAATAATGTGGATTCGGTGACTATATTAGATAATCGTGATATGATATTAACCATTGATAAGAACTACATAGACAATACTATTTTAGTTGACAATGTTCATATTATAAAAACACTTCCATCAATTACTGAAAATATTATTCAACGATTGAATGAATATCAGGTCACATATGATATATCATCATATGATATAACATCACATGGGTCTAATTACTTATATGGATATATTTGGTCAGCGTTACGGCTGTTATTTACGTATATAGCATTTATGTTTTGTATGAATATAATACGACTTATTATTATGAAAAATAATCCACTGAATACTCTTACAAACATGGGAAATATAAGCACTGATTTGGTAAAACCTGATGCGATTAATACCATGTTTAATGATGTAGCTGGATGTGATGAAGCTAAATTTGAGTTAACCGAAATTATTGATTTTTTGAAAGGCCCGGAAAAGTTTGTGAACGCTGGAGCAAAAATACCAGCAGGTGTGCTATTAGAAGGGCCACCAGGTACGGGCAAAACTCTACTCGCGAGAGCCACTGCTGGT